>Ga0256827_10000027_pt1 | contig 73092 bp, 59 predicted proteins | sample CV84metaG_FD_185977 | JGI IMG/M metagenome (GOLD analysis project Ga0256827, IMG submission 185977) | Hydrothermal vent microbial communities from East Pacific Rise, Pacific Ocean - CV84 | ecosystem: Environmental > Aquatic > Marine > Hydrothermal vents | place: Pacific Ocean: East Pacific Rise... | reverse complement strand
TGAAGAACCTTACCCTGCTTATGCTCAGGTTGTAAAAGATAGTGATATATCTACTATTTCAAGAAAAGAATTTAATAAAATAATAATAAAACACCCTGAATTATCTTTAAAATTAATGAAAATACTCTCTAAAAGATTGAGAGAAAGCATGCTAAAAGTTTCTGAAAACAATAATAAGAATACTATTTCAAGAGTTGCTTCTATGATGGTTTCTTTATATTTAACAAAAAATAAATGTTACAATAAAAATCAAAGCTATCAAATAGAACTAACTCTGCCTTCCTATGAAATTGCTTCTTATATCGGAATTACCCCTGAAACATTTTCCCGAAACTTAAAACAGTTAATAAATAAAAAAATTATTAAAAAAATAGGAAAGAGAGAATATGAAATTATGAATTTGGATAAATTAAAGGAAATTTCCAGTAATTATTGAGAGGACAATATGAATATAGGTTTATGGATACTAACAACAGTTTTACTTTTACTGTCTTTTATTAAGGATAAAAAGAAAACAATTCTTGCAGGAAAAAAAGCAGGAAAAAAAATGTTAAAAATGAGTGTTATATTTTTTTTTGTAATGGCTTTATTTTCCTTAGCATTAGCATTCATGCCTCCTGAATTACTTAATGATTATATAGGGCAAAAATCTGGTTTAAAAGGTATTTTCATTGCCTTAGGCTTTGGTTCTATTTCTGTTATGCCAGGCTTCATTGCATTTCCTCTTGGAGCAACATTGAGAGCTCAGGGAGTTCCTTATTATATTATTGGAGCATTTACTATTTCTTTAATGACAATTGGTTTTGTAACATTTCCACTGGAAAAAAAGTTTCTAGGAATTAAAGTGGCTGTAATTAGAAATTTTTTATCATTAATTGTAACTATTATAGCCGCAATTATCATAAAAATGGTATTTGGAGAATAAAATGAATAATAACAATTCTAAAAAAGGAAAAAAGAAATATATTTTAATTTTATTTATAGGCATATTTTTATTATTTATTGCACTTTCATATTTTAATAATTTTTCAGAAGGTAAGAAAACGGGAGAAATGTTTTTCACTACTTTGTATGGAATGCTTAAAATTTTACCCTTTGCATTTATTTTAATTGGATTATTTGAAGTTTGGGTAAAAAAAGAAACTGTTATAAAGCATTTAGGTGATAATAGTGGAGTAAAAGGATATTTTTGGGTATTAATTTTAGCAGGTTTTACGGTTGGGGGGCTTTTTACTGCTTTTCCTCTTGCAGAATCCCTGAGAAAGAAGGAAGCTTCCTTAAAAGTAATATTTGCATATTTAGGTTTTGCTGGAATTGTCAGAATTCCAATGACAATTTTTGAAATAAGTTTCTTAGGCCTTCCTTTTACGATTATAAGACTTAGTGTTACAATTCCATTATTTTTATTAATTGGAATTTTAATTGGTAGCTTTCTTGATAAAAAAGGATTTGAATTTAATAAAGGGTGATTAATAGATAGTGATATATTCCTATTTTATTAAGAAAATAAAGATATTCTCTAAATAAAGAAATAATATCAGAGCTATACAATATATTTATAGTTTTTTATACTTTATTTTAGATGGTAATTTAAACTCATATCAGGTTTTAAAATATAAAACACTTGCAAAACAATAATTAAAGGAGTAAGTATTTTATTTTAAGGAGTCGTTATGATTACCAAAGAAGAAGCTCTTAATTATCATTCAAAAGGGAGAAAAGGAAAGATTGAAGTTATTTCAACAAAACCTTTTCGTACGGCAAAGGATTTAGCAATGGCCTATACACCTGGAGTAGCGATTCCTTGTTTAGAAATAGAAAAGAATCCAGAAGATGCCTATAAATATACAGCAAAGGGTAATTTAGTTGCGGTTATTTCAAATGGAACAGCAGTTTTAGGTCTTGGTAATATAGGAGCTCTTGCAGGAAAACCTGTAATGGAAGGAAAAGGTGTTTTATTTAAAAAGTTTGCAGATGTAGATGTTTTTGATATAGAAGTAAAACAAACTGATGTAGATAAATTCTGTGAAGTAGTGGAAGCTCTTGAGCCAACATTTGGTGCAATAAACTTAGAAGATATTAAAGCTCCTGAATGCTTCTTAATTGAAGAAAGACTAAAAAGAACAATGAATATACCTGTAATGCATGATGACCAGCATGGAACAGCAATAATTACAGGTGCAGCATTATTAAATGCTCTTGAAATTGTTAAAAAAGATATTAAAAATATTAAATTATTCGTAAGTGGTGCAGGAGCAGCTGCCTGTGCCTGTGCTAAAATGTATATTCAACTTGGTGTAAAAACAGAAAATATAATAATGGCTGATATTAATGGAATTTTAACAAAAAACAGAACAGATTTATCAATTGTAAACAAACAGTTTGCCACAGATAAAAATATAAAATCAATAGAAGACGGAATAAAAAATGCTGATGTATTTTTGGGGCTTTCTGCTGGTGGAGTATTAAAACCATATATGCTTAAAAATATGGCAGAAAACCCTATCGTATTTGCTCTTGCTAATCCAAACCCTGAAATAACATATACAGACGCAGTAAATACAAGAAAAGATGTGATTATTGCAACAGGAAGGAGTGATTATCCAAATCAGGTTAATAATGTATTAGGATTTCCTTTTATTTTCAGAGGAGCTTTAGATGTAAGAGCAACAAGTATTACTGAAGGAATGAAAATTGCAGCAGTAAAAGCTATCGCAAACTTAGCTAAAGAAGATGTACCAGATGATGTAATCGAAGCTTATGGTGGAAAACATTTTAAATTTGGAAGAAAATACTTTATCCCTAAACCATTTGATCATAGAGTTTTACTATGGGTTGCTCCTGCAATAGCAAAAGCAGCAATGGAAGAAGGTGTTGCACAACACTCAATCAATATAGATAAATACAGGGAAGAACTTGAAAAGAAAATATCTCCTGAAAAAGGAATTATGCGTTATATGATGAATAAAGCCAAAAATAATCCTAAAAAAATAGTATTTCCAGAAGGAAGAAATTTAAAAGTATTAAGAGCTGTACAACAAATCATTGAAGAAGGTATTGCAATTCCTGTATTACTTGGTAACAAGGCAAAAATAATTAAACTTGCTGAAGAAAATGAGGTTAAATTAGATGGAGTTAAAATAATAGACTATCTACACTCAAAAAAATATGATGAATATTCTAAACTCTTATATAATCTAAGACAAAGACATGGATATACTGAAGATGAAGCATTTCATGCACTTAAAAACCCAAACTATTTCGCAATGATTATGCTCAAAAATAATGATGTAGATGGAATTATCACAGGACAAACAACAAGATACTCTGTTGCAATTAAACCAGCATTGGAAATAATTAAAACGAAAAAACATATCAATAAAGTTTCGGGAATGCACTTAGTTGTTTCAAAAGATAAAATTAAGTTTTTTACAGACACAACAGTTAACATTAAACCGAATTCAGAGGATTTAGCTGATATTGCTATTTTAACAGCTGATACTGTGAAAAACAGTTTTGGAATAACCCCAAGAATTGCAATGTTATCATTTTCAAATTTTGGTTCAATAAGAGCAGGCTCCATGAACAGAGCAAAAAATGCAGCTAAAATAGTAAAAAAAATAAGACCTGATATAATGATAGATGGAGAAATGCAAGTAAATGTAGCTCTTTCTACTGAACTATTACAAAATAACTATAAATTCTCATCATTAAAAGAAGAAGCTAATATTTTGGTATTTCCTAATCTTTCAAGTGGTAATATAGCATATAAAATGATGGATACACTAGGAAGTGCCGAAGTTGTAGGCCCTATATTGTTAGGAATGAACCAACCTGTTAATATTTTAGAACAAAACAGTACTGTTGAATCAATTTTAAATCTTACAGCAATTACAGCTGTTCAGGCTCAGGGAAATATTTTAAATTAATAGATACAGAATGCCGTAGATGCACAATGCGTTGTGCATCTACGGCATTCAACATTGCTCTGCATCAAAATAATAAAAAGGTTTTTTTTCAGTAATTTCAATTTCATAATTTAATAAATTGAGAATTTTTAAAAATGTCATCAAAGAAACCCGGCCAATCATACCGTTTTCAAGCTTGGACAGAGTTTGCCTTGTTATATTAACTTTTTCAGCTAACTCTTCCTGTGTAAAATTATTTTCCTTTCTTAGTTCTTTGATTGTTTTTCCTATATTATAAAATTCCATCTGGTAATTCCTTATAAGAGTTATTAATATTATCATCCAAAGAAAAGTTTAAAACATTTAAAAATTTATTTCCATATTCAGTAAAATCAGGATTTAACTGAATATAACTTTCAATATCTTTTTTTATTTTTTCAATAGCTATAATACAGATATTAAATTCTTCCAAGACGATTTCCTTGTCCAAAAAACAAAACTCTTCCCCAAATTGCAACAACTTTTTTTTGTTAAACCATATCTTTTTTCCAAATAAACTTAAAGCAGGTTTATCATTAGGCATATAAATTACAGTGTTAACAACATCATAAGCTGGAGCTAAAAATCTTGTTTTAAAATCTGATGTATATAAAATTCCAAAATTTTTAAGATGTGCATCTCCATTTTTTAATAAATAGCTCATAACAATCATTTTAAAGAAATCTTTTAAGTCTTTTTCATTATCAGTACTTATTCTGGAAATTGCTTTTGTTATCTTTTCATAACTTCCATTGTACTTCCCTTCCCTCGTAAAACCAAAAAGTCCACAAAATTCTTCAAATCCATAATACTCATTATTATTTTTAATATAAGTAAACTTTTCAATCACAAAAAGTTTTTTATTCTCAGAAAGCCAGAACTTAGGTGTTTTTATCCCTGCATAAGCAGTAGCTTTCATACAAAAATATTCATTTTCTGCCAAATGAGGAAACTCATCAGAAAAACTTTTTATTATATATTCTTTTATTGATAATGTCACTCTATCTTTTAAAGGAACTAAAACTTTAGGCTGCACACCTGAAATAGCTGATTTACTAAAAAAATCATACACAAGTTTTGAAAATAAATCTTGCTCTTTACTTTTTAGAATTTCTTCCAAATCAAAAATAGTATTCTTATTTTCTTCAATGTTGTTTTTATATGTTAAATATCCATCAATGGTATCAGATAAATGTTTTAAAATTATAAAGTCATTTATTTTACCATACTTTTTAATTAACATGTTTTTCAACAATAAAAATAAATAACCTTCTGGAATATTCATATCAAAAACAGGGTGTAAGTTATATTTTGAAACATATGATTTAAATCTATATGGCATTATTAATGAGAGAGGGCTATCATTTTCATAATTAAAAATAAATTCCCTTTTTTCTTCATCATATTCCAAAACCCCAGAGAATTTTTTATTTGCAAAAATCTTTAACATTTTACTCCAAATGTTAATTATATATTACAATATTAGTATATATAAATAAAATGTCAAGTAAATTTAACATTAGCAGATAATATTGAAAATATTACTACTATAAAGGTTGGGTTTGGCAATATTTCAGGAAAAAAATAACAAAAACGACATAATTATAAAAAATACTTATAATTTCTTTACAATTATAATTTTTAAATGCTAAAAATACATTATTTTATTTTTTTAAGGAGCTTTATTATGATTACCAAAGAAGAAGCATTGGAATATCATTCGAGAGGAAGAAAGGGAAAAATTGAAGTTATTGCAACAAAACCATGTGATACAGCAGATAATTTATCATTAGCTTATAGCCCAGGAGTTGCAATTCCATGTTTGGAAATAGAAAAGAATCCTGATGATATTTACAAATATACTGCAAAAGGTAACTTAGTTGGAGTTATTTCAAATGGAACAGCAGTTTTAGGTCTTGGTAATATTGGAGCAGGAGCAGGAAAGCCTGTAATGGAGGGAAAAGGTGTTCTATTTAAAACATTTGCAGATATTGATGTTTTTGATATTGAAATAGATGAACTTGATGTTGATAAATTCTGTGAAACAGTAGAAAGACTTGAGCCTACATTTGGAGGTATTAACCTAGAAGATATTAAAGCCCCTGAATGCTTCTTAATTGAAGAAAGATTAAAAAGAACTATGAATATTCCTGTTTTTCATGATGACCAACACGGAACTGCAATTATCTCAGCAGCAGCACTAATGAATGCAACTGAAATAGTAAAAAAAGAATTAAAAAACTTAAAAGTTGTTTTTAATGGTGCAGGTGCTTCTGCAATGGCATGTGCAAAACTTCAGATGAGAATGGGAGTTGACCCTAAAAATGTAATAATGTGTGACTCAAAAGGTGTTATATATGAAGGCAGAACTAACGGAATGAATGAATTTAAAGAGTTTTTTAAAGTTAAAACAGATGCAAGAACTCTTAGTGATGCAATAAAAGGAGCTGATGTATTTATGGGGCTCAGTAAAGGTAATGTTTTATCTAAGGAAATGGTAAAATCAATGGCTAAAGACCCTGTTATTTTTGCAATGGCTAACCCTGACCCAGAAATAACATATCCTGATGCAAAAGATGCAAGATCTGATGTAATTATGGCAACTGGAAGAAGTGATTATCCAAATCAGGTTAATAATGTACTAGGCTTTCCTTTTATTTTCAGAGGAGCCTTAGATGTAAGAGCAACAAGTATTACTGAAGGAATGAAAGTTGCTGCAGCAAAAGCATTAGCAAAACTTGCAAAAGAAGATGTACCTGATGATGTAATTGAAGCTTATGGTGGAAAATCTTTTAAATTTGGTAGAGAATATATTATTCCAAAACCATTTGACAGAAGAGTTTTATTATGGGTAGCTCCTGCAATAGCAGAAGCAGCAATGGAAGAAGGTGTTGCACAACATAATATTGATTTAGACAAATATAAAGAAGAACTTGAAAAGAAAATATCTCCTGAAAAGGGAATTATGCGTTATATTATGAATAAGGCAAAAAATAATCCAAGAAAAATTGTTTTTCCAGAAGGTGAAAACTTAAAGATATTAAGAGCAGTTCAACAAATTGTTGAAGAAGGTGTTGCTTTTCCTGTATTACTTGGTAACAAAGACAAAATAATTAAACTCGCTAATGAAAATGAGGTTAAATTAGATGGAGTTGAAATAATAGACTATATACACTCTGATAAATTTGATTCTTATGGAGAATCACTATTTAAACTAAGACAAAGAAATGGTTTTACCAGAGCTGAAGCATTTCATAAGTTAAAAACACCTAATTACTTTGCAATGATGATGCTTAACCATGGTGATGTTGATGGTGTTATTAGTGGTCAAACAGTTAGATACCCTGTTGCAATTAAACCTGCTCTTGAAGTTATAAAAATGAAAGAAGGAATCAATAAAGTTTCAGGAATGCACATGGTTGTATTGAGGGATAAAATTAAATTCTTTACTGATACAACAGTAAATATTATGCCTGATGCAGAAGACTTAGCTGATATTGCAATTTTAACTGCAGATATTGTTAAAAATAGTTTTGGAATTACTCCAAGAGTTGCAATGTTATCATTTTCAAATTTTGGTTCTATGAGAGCAAATTCCATGAATAGAGCTAAAAATGCAACCAGAATAGTAAAACAGAAAAGACCTGATATTATGATTGATGGTGAAATGCAGGCAAATGTTGCATTATCATCTGAATTACTAAATGGTGAATATAATTTTTCTTCATTAAAAGATGAAGCAAATATTTTAGTATTTCCAAATTTATCAAGTGGAAATATTGCATATAAAATGATGGATACATTTGGACAAGCTCAGGTTGTAGGACCAATGTTGCTTGGAATGAGAAAAGCAGTGAATATCTTAGAGCAAAACTCAAATGTTGAATCTATTTTAAATCTTACTGCAATTACTGTTGTACAGGCTCAAGGTGGTTTAAGCTAAAAACTTATGTTTCACATATCTCTTCACTTTATAATTCCAGCAATAATAACAGCATTGTTTTTTAGAAAAGATTGGAAAAAATCATATATTATTATGATTTCTACAATTATTGTTGATTTAGATCATCTTTTAGCTAACCCAATTTATGACCCAACTCGTTGTAGCATTAATTTTCATCCATTGCATGGTTTTATTCCTATTTTGATATATTTTATTATTTCATTTATACCTAAAACCAGATATATTGGAATTGGCTTAATAATTCATATGATTTTAGATTCAATAGACTGTATGCTGACAAATGGTATTTGGTTTAATTAAGTACTTATTTTTTTATTTTTCAAATATTTCTGAACAAAATATAAAAAACACTGTCTTAATTAGAGTTAAATAAAACTTTTAGGAGATATTATGAAAAACTTAGTATTTTTAATGATGGTTATCTTTGCTTTTACAATAAATGTATCAGCAAGACAAACGAAGAAAAAACCCTTAATACAACTTGCTATTCTACTTGATACAAGTAATAGTATGGATGGGCTTATTAATCAAACGAAGTCAGAGTTATGGAAAATTGTAAATGAACTAGCATCTTCTAAAAGGAATGGAGTTACTCCTGATTTGGAAGTAGCTTTATATGAGTATGGTAATGATAATCTTAGCAAAGAATCAGGTTATATAAAGAAAGTTACAGCCTTTACAAATGACCTTGATGCAGTTTCAGAAGCTCTTTTTTCTTTGAAAACAAGAGGTGGAGATGAATATTGTGGTGAAGTTATTGGTGCGGCTGTTGATAATTTAAAATGGCATAAATCAAACAAAACTCTTAAACTTATTTTTATTGCAGGAAATGAAGCTTTTACACAGGGCAGAGTAAACTATAAAAATAGCTGTAAAAGAGCAATAAAAAATGGAATAAGTGTTAATACTATTTTTTGTGGAAACTATAATCAGGGAGTAAATACAAAATGGCAAGATGGAGCATTATTAGCTGATGGACACTATATTAATATTGACCAAAACATAAAAGTTGTACACATAGATGCTCCTCAGGATAAAAAAATTGCTGAACTTGGTGTTAAATTAAATAAAACATATATCGCATATGGTAGAAGTGGAAAAAAAGCAATGGCTCGTCAAAGAGTACAAGATAGTAATGCAGAAAAGTTATCAAGTAACAGTATGGCTCAAAGAGCAATGTTTAAATCAAAAGCACAATACAGAAATGATAGCTGGGATTTAGTTGATGCAAGCAAAAACAGTAAAAAATCAGTTGCAAGTATGAGTAAAGAAGAATTGCCTGATGAAATGAAAGATATGAGTAAAAAAGAAAGAGTTGAATATGTTGAGAAAAAAGCAAAAGAAAGGAAAAGAATCCAAAAGGAAATTGCTAGACTAAGTAAAGAAAGAGCTGAATATATTAATAAAGAAAGAAAGAAGAAAGCAGTTAACGGTAAAGATACTCTTGATACTGCAATTATTAAAGCAATTCATTTATTAGGAAAGAAAAAAGGCTTTAGTTTTTAAAGCTATTTTAAAGTTATATATTTACTATTCACAATTTTTTTGATCATTTTTACCTTTAATATATTTCACTTTTAAATTCTTAAAGTCTTTAACACAATTATTTTTTATATATAGTTTTTTTAACTTTTCAAGACTAAGTAATGGTGTAATATCTTTAATATCATTATCATCTAAATCAAGCCATGTTATTTTTTTTAGATTTTCTAAAACAGATATATCAACAAACTTATTATCCTCTAAGTCTAAATCATCTAAGTTAATATTATTTTTTATGAATTCAAGACTACTCATTTTATTATGCTGAATATTTAATAGCCTTAATTTTTTTAGTTCTGATAAATCTGGAATATTTTTCAACTTATTTTCTGAAAGATAAAGATTTTTTATATTTTTAAGAGTTTTTAAGTTTTTAAGTTTTTTAAGATTATTTGTAGTTAAATCAAGCCAATATATCTTTTTCAACTCAGAAAAGTCAGGAACTTCCATTATTCTATTAAATTCCAAGTCAATTTTTATCAAATTTACACTATGAATTAAAGAAGAAATATCAATAATCATATTATATTCAATATTTAGATTCTCAAGTTTTTTTAATGAAGATAATGCTGTTATATCTTTTATTTCGTTATATTTTAAATTTAATTTTTTAATTTTTTTTAATTTTTTAATTTTTGAAATATCAGTAATATGGTTATATGATAAATTTAGGTTATTAATGTTGGCCATATCTTCAACAATTGTTAAATCTGTTAAATTTTGGCTGTTCATATTAAAAAACTCAACATTTTTTAGTAATTTAATCCCTTTAAATTCTTTTATAAGCCCATCTTTACCCGTACAGGAAAATCTTTTTATTTTAAGTAAATTTTTTTCTGTTAATTCACCTTTAAAATTCTTTTTTATACATTTCTTTAATATTTTATCAGGAATGAGCTCATTATTTACTTTTTTTACATCTTTATTTATATTATTACATGAAAAAACAAGTAGCGTTAGTAGTAGTATTAATATTTTAATCATCCTTTTGTATCCTTTTAGATTCTTTAAAAATTTTATTATATAATTTTTCAATAAAAACATCATTTAAGTTTTTAAGCTTTAAATTTTTAATTTTTTGAATTAATTTATTTTCAACATCCTTATTTTCAATAGAAATATTATAATTTTTTTTATATTTTATAATTTTTTTAACTATTTCAAACCGTTCTTCTAATAATGAAAAAATATCCCTATCAATTTTTAATATATCACTTCTTAAACTATCAATATCATTTTCTTCATTATTATTATATAATCTATTGTCCTCAATCATATTTAGAATAGTTATTGCAACCATTGAGTTTATTATAGGAATTATCCTTATTGCAATACATGGGTCGTGGCGACCTTTAATTTTTATTTTAACTTCTTTATTAAATTTATTTACTGTATTTTGCTCTTTTGATATTGATGGAGTGGGCTTAATTACAGTTCTGAATATAATTGGTTCTCCATTTGAAATCCCCCCCTGAATTCCTCCTGAGTGATTTGATAAGAAACCATTTTTATCCATTTCGTCATTTACCTCACTACCCTTTTTATTTGCAAATTTAAATCCATCTCCAAATTCAATTCCCTTCACAGCTCCTATACTTAAAACAGCTTTTGCAATATTTGCTTCCAGTTTTTCAAATACAGGCTCCCCTATGCCTATTGGAACATATTCAATTCGGGATTCTATGATTCCACCGATACTATCCCCATCAAGATTATTAATATAATTTTCAATGCTTTTAAGTTGATATTTATCTGCAAATGGAAGAGTATCATCGATATCGTCCCATTTATCTGTTTTAAAAGCTCCAATTTGAGTTATTTTAGATGTTATTTTTATTTGCTTGGCATTTAGAAATGAAATTGCCACAGCTCCTGCCATTACCCTGCTAACAGTTTCACGACCACTACTCCTTCCTCCGCCTCTATAATCTCTGATTCCATATTTTTTGAAAAATGTAAAATCAGCATGAGATGGCCTGAAAAGCTCTTTTATATCACTATAGTCCTTTGAGCGAGCATCTTTATTGTAAACAATTGCAACAATTGGACTTCCAAGCGTTTTTCCCTCAAATACTCCAGATAGAACAACAAGTTCATCATCTTCCTTTCTTTTTGTAGTATTTTTTTTCTTTGGCTTTCTTTTATCAAGTAATTTTTGAATATCACTAATATTTATATCAATATTTGGCTTAATTCCCTCTATTAAAACCCCCATTGCAATAGAATGACTCTCTCCGAATGTTGTTATTTTAAAACTATTTCCAAAAGTATTTGGGTACATTTATATCCATTTTTATTTGAGTTTTTTAATAAACTTAGACTTTTTTAATTTTTCTATTAATTTATCCTTCATTTTATATAAATCTTTTTTCTTTCCAGTAACACCTTTTGCCATATTAATCTCTTTTTATATTGTTATATTAAATAAACCATCAAAATCATACTTATTTTATACACTATTGTTATAAGTGCAAGTTTTTTTTGTGAACTGTAGGCGCAAAGTGATAATGTCCTGTTTGAGCAAAGTAGAAATGTCCTATTTTGTGTTATAATTCCTCTTAATATTAAGTTTTTTATTTTTTGGAAGTTTTAATGAAAGAAAAGGAGTATTTTATGAGTAAGAAAGAAGTAATTCGTTTAGAAGTAATTAAAATCCTATCTGATAAAAAAATAAATCAGGGTGAAGCAGGGATAAGGTTAGGATTATCCAAAAAACATGTTAGACGCTTACTAAAGTCTTATCAAGAAAATGAAGAGGAGGGATTAATTTCTAAGAAGCGAGGTAAAGTTCGTAATAATAAGATTTCTATAGATTTATTTGATAAAGTTGTAGAGTTGATTTCTCTTAAGTACAATGATTTTGGACCAACCTTAGCTTGTGAAAAACTTTTTGAGTTAGATAATATAAAATTATCCAGAGAAAGTATTCGTTAGATAATGATTAAGTCTGATATTTGGAAAGCTAAACGCATAAAGCATAAGCCTATCTTTCAATTAAGAGAAAGACGAGCCTATAGTGAAGAACTTATTCAAGCAGATGCTTCTCCTCATGATTGGTTTGAAGGAAGAAGAGACAAGTGTGCTTTGATTGTTTATATTGATGATGCAACAAGTGAGCTTATGAAGCTGAAGTTTTTTGAGTTGGAAACAACAATGGCTTATGCAGAAGTACTACAAGAGTACATTCATGAGTTTGGTCGTTTTAGAGCTCTTTATACAGATAGACACTCAATATTTAAGGTTACCAGAGGAGCTGAATCCTTAAAGGGGGTTAAGAAAACTCAGTTTTCCAGAATGTTGGAAGATTTAGATATTGAATTAATAACAGCTAATACTCCTCAAGCTAAGGGAAGAGTTGAAAGAGCAAATAAAACACTACAGGATAGATTAGTTAAAGAGTTACGATTAAGAAAGATAGATACTATTGAAGAAGCAAATAAGTTTTTGGATGATGAATTTAGGCATATTTTAAATGAAAAGTTTATGGTTAAAGCTAAAAATTCCAAAGATATGCATAGACCTTTATTACATGATGAAAAGGATGAGTTTAAAATATTTTCTGTTCAAATAGAAAGAACAGCATCTAAAAATCTAGAAATCCAGCATGAAAATATAATTTATCAATTAGAATCTAAACTACATCCTTACACTATGAAAAAAGATACAGTTTTAGTTTGCAAAGGGATAAATAAGGAAATTAAAATATATTATAAAGGTGAAGAGCTAAAGTATAAAAAATATAAGAAAGCAGCTAAGCTACTTGATACTCAATCATCTAAAACAGTTAATAATGTTGTTGATCTTGTTATTGAAAAGCAGGAAGTAAGTGAGGTTGAAAGATTAAAGGACTATATCTGCTTTAAGTAAAGAGGACATTTCTACTTTGCCTTGACAGTTTTTTTTGTGAACAAACTATGATATTTACATTTTATAAAATGTAAACGCTGTATTAATTATTTTTTATTACTCCATATGTATAATTATTTAAAAACCTGACACATCTTATAATTAATTGAAATAACAAACAAAATAATGAAGTAAATAGAACCCTTAGATTTTTTCTTTATTATGGAAGAGTAACCTTGCTTCAGATGGTTTAACAACAGATTTATGGCTATTTAAGCTTTGTTTTAAAGGGTAATTTAGAGTTATGTCAGGTTTTAAGTATAATTATTCATTGAATATAGCATAGAAAAGACTTAATAATAAACATTAAACTTTAAATTTAGAAACACTATTTTGTAATATATCAGATATCTCATTTATCATATTGGCAATATCTTCAATTCCTGTCGTAGATTGCTCTACACTTAAGGAAACCTCCAAAGTCATTTTCGATTGCTCATTCATACTATCTGAAATGTTTTGAATATTTTTAGTAATTTCATTAATAATAGATGATACTTTTGTTATAATTTTGATTGCATTCACTGAATTATCTTGAATACCAGTAATTTTAGTAACAATATTAACAGCAGCATTATCACTTTTTATTGCAAGGTTTTTAATTTCATTTGCAACAACAGCAAATCCTTTTCCTGCTTCACCAGCTCTTGCTGCTTCTATTGTTGCATTTAATGCAAGTAAATTTGTTTGTTTTGCAATTTCTCTAATCATTACAGTAACATTACCAATCTCTTTTGCCGCACTTCCAAGTGTATTCATTGCCTCCGTTGCATTTTTTGATAATATTCCTGCCTCATTTACAATTTCATTAAATTTATTTGTATCTTCTGTAATCTTATTTAATGATTCTAACATTTCATTAACTGAACTTGAGACTTCCATTGTATTTAGAGAAAGTTCTTCAGCTGTAGCTGAAACACTAGAAATATCAATACCCATACCAGTAGTATCACTTGCCTTAATTCCTCCAATAATTATTTTTAATATATCAGTCATCTCTTTTAAAGCAATCATTAAAGAATCTTTAGAGGAACGAGGTATTATTTCTATATTTAGTTCCCCTTGTGATACTAAAGTTGCGATTTCAACAGTTTTAATATTACTATCCCTTAATAAATTAAATTTTTCATTAATAATACGTTGTTTTCCAGGTAAACTCTCAAGAATTGAATCAAAATTTCCTTCCGAATATTCACTTAATATTGTAAGCATTTTTGAGATATTGTTAATATGTAACCCAACTCCTTTGTTAACTCCTTCTGCCATTAACTTATAAATCCCTTGAAATTTATAAGTATCAATAAAGTAATCAGTATCTCCTTTCTTCTGCTCATTATACATTAATCCCATATCATTTGAAAACTCATTAAGGTTATTAATCAAATTATTAATATTATTTTTAATCTCATTAAAATCACCTTTATATTCTTCCATTATCAAAGAAGGTATCTCACCATTTGATATCTTCTGAATATAATCAGCTGTTGAATAAATAGGAATAGTAAAAGCTTCAATAAGTTTATTGGTTTGCTTGAGAATTTCTCTAAAATCTTTTCCAACAAGATTAACATCACCTCTCTTATCTAATTTTCCATTTAGTACACTATCAACAATCTCTCCAAATTGATAAACAATAGAACTTAGATTAAGCCTAATTGACCTTTTTAGAAATAACCCCATAAATATTATAAAAGCCATTGTAAATATATTTCTTCGAATTGACTTTTTCTTATTTGCTTTAACATTTTCGTCTGACTTTTTAATCGTTTCTTTTACTATCTCTTTCGTTCTATCTGTTAAATATGCCATCATTGAAGAAAAATTATCTACTTCATCCATAAAATCCTCATCAATAAGTTCAAATAATTCTTCTTTATCTTCACCACTATTTAATAGAACAACTTTTTTGGCTAACTCCTTTAATATTTTTAATTTTTTATCTACAAAAGGAATCATCTTCTTTTTTCCTTCTTTTAAATTCTTACTGATATAATTAAATTGAGTTTCAACAGCATTTATATTAAGATTAATATTCTTGATATTTTCAGTTATACTTTTTTTATCTTTTAGAGCTTCAATTATATCAGGTTTCGCATCCTTTATATTTTGCAAATTTTCTTTTATTTGATTAATTTTAACAGTTATTTCAAATGCTTTTTGAACATCCTTACCTGCTTGTATCATGTTATCTTGTACTTTTTGGGAATATACATATATATTAATAAACAAAGCCAAAATAACAATAAATCCCAAAAATATTTTTAATGAAATTCTTGAATTTCGAAAATAAACGATACCACCCTTAAGAACCCCCATAACTTCTCCTATTTAACTTTTATAACCTTAACACCATCAGTATTAGCGTCTTTTGAAACATAACCTATTGCCCCTTTATGAGACTTCACATAATCAATAACGGCATTATCTGATGATTTTATTTTAGGAGGATTATCACGTCCTGCAAACATCTTTTCCATCCAATATTTTTTAACTTCTGAAACGTTTTTACCCAAAATTTTTTTTGAGAATTGCTTTCTTATAGAAGAATTATTTTTTTGATCTATAGGTTTAACCTTACCAACATTCCACTTTTTCTTCTTTTTAAGAAAATACTGTGAAATTTCTGCTTTCGTTAATGTAGATAATGAGTTTTTAGAATTTACAATTATTTTTATGTCTCCTGCAAATAATACAGTTGTTACTAAAATAAATGATAAAATCATCAATAATATTTTCATGGTTATCTCCTTTTATAATATTAGAAACTAAATTGAACAATAAATTGAAGTAAATGAGTTGTTTCATAGCCTACGTTATAAGATTTATTGCTTAAAAAATTCGTATAGAATTCTCCGTTACAGTGATTCGGTCTTGCAAAAATAAGCCCTTTAACATAGTGGTATTCCGTTTTAAATACAAGATTTGGAAAAACCCAGTAATTCAAAGCAATTGCAATATCTTGATGATCTAAATATTTTGAATCATTTAACAGAAACATTGTTCCATCATATGTTGGAATACTAGCTGGTCTTTCTGGTGCAAGTTCGTAATTAAAAAAATCATACATAAACGCAATTTGATATTTATCAAGACGATAAGATAATATTGTATAAAATGCTGTAGTTATATCTGGATATTTACCAACAGCTTCTTCACCATCAAATACCATTAAATAATTTCTACTACTCACAAATTCAGAACTAAACTCAAATCCAAATTTTGAAAATCTCAAAAATGCTCCCAGATTATACATTTTATTGTCATATTCCGTACCTTTTCTTGCAACATCGGTACTACTCGCAAAAGCAGATAAACCAAATTCCAAAGAATAAGGGGTATTAAAGGTAAGCTTCGCTCCCACTATTTTTCTCAAATAATCTTTTACCACATTTTTCTCTAATTCACCATATTCAACATCATCTATTAATCCAAAACCAAGAGCATATTCCGCTGTTCTGTCCAATAAAAGAGAACCTCCATATAGATTATACTCTATTCCCCAATCAGAATCAGTATAATAACTTCCAGCAACACCAAGTCCTTTATAAGCGATTCCAGTCATTGCTTGATTACCATAAACACTTTGAGGGAGTAATGCAAAAGCTCTAATAGTACCAACCCTAGCTGTTTCATTATATAATCCAAAAGGCTGCTTCACTTTTCCAGCTCTAAGTATAAAAAAATCATTTATCATATATTCCATAAAAGCATAATCAAGATAAATATTTGTATCTCTTAGATAAGTCTCAAACATAATTTGTGAAAATATAGTTAGATTGTCATAAGGATTACCTGATATATTTAATGCAAAATCAGCATTGGACATATCGAGCTTACTTCTTCCATATTGATAATTATTAACACGCTCCTTCTCATCAGGTAATGCTTTTCCTGCAACAGGATCTGGTGCTCCTGTTGTTGGATCAATATAAAACTTTTTCTGTTTTAATTTATTAGCACCCCAAGTTTTTCCCATACCCCAACTACCAAAACCATGAATTTCAATATCACCTTCATCTGACAAAATCGGTAATGTAAACCCAATTGCAATGAAAAATATTGCAACAACCTTTAAAAACTTACTCATAATTTCCTCCTATTAGAAATACTCTATCATATATCTCGGTGTTTTTTGTTTTTTTTAAAGTTTTTATTTGAGTTTTTTAATAAACTTAGACTTTTTTAATTTTTCTATTAATTTATCCTTCATTTTATATAAATCTTTTTTCTTTCCAGTAACACCTTTTGCCCATTTAATTTCACTTGTTTCAACATCAATAATTTTAGCATCAATTCTTAAAGGTAAGCCATCAATTGGAGGGTCAATAAACGAACCAATCATTATGTATTTAGCACTTAGCATTCTTCCTATTTTAAGAGCATAGTTTTTATTAATATATTTTGTTTTAGATAAATTCAATTCTTTTATTATATCTTCAAGCTTTTCTCTTTCAACAACATTAACTTCATACATATCACTAATATCTGCAATAAGCATATCAGCGAAAGTCTTTCTTAGAGGATCTAATTTTTTGTTATTTGAATTATTATCAAAATATAATACAACTAAACGATTTGATTTATTTTCTTTATTATTATCTTTTATGGCAACTTTATTACCTTTAACATCACTTTGTTTAATTCCTTTATACATTAAAAGATTATCTTCTTTGCCATTATTTTCAATCTTTTTATGGTTTTCAATATGGTTCCCAGAACTTACAGCCTTATTTTCATGACTTAACCCTTTATTTTCAGTATTAGTTAAGCCCTCGCTGTTACCTTTATTATTAAAAAAGTAAATACCTGCAATAATTACAGTAATAACAATAATAATAGGTAGAAGTAATTTATTAAAGTTATTATTTACAATAGGCACTTCATTTTTCCCTATAACACCTGCATTTCCTCTTATTTTATCTTCATTTATAATTTTTTCGGGTTCTTCTTTGGGTAATTCAGAAATTGTTTCTTGTGAAACATTCATTGAGTTTTCAATCATTGTTTCTAAAACTGATTCTACAGAATCAGCAAAAACAACATAAGATGCCCATATTAAACTATCTTCACCATATTTATCTTTTAGTTTCAGTTTTGTTTTAAAAACAGCTTCAGGATAACTATAGCCTTTTAACATATATCCATAAAAAACTTCACTAAAATATAATCCAACTTCATCATAAATATTAAAAAAGTTTCCAAGGTACAACTTTAAATTTGCCTTATCCATAAAAGTTAAAAACTTATTTTCCTTATTAATAAACTTACTTAATAAAGGAACAGTTTTACATGAATTTGCAATTATATACTTAAGCCTGCCGTTAGGCGTTAAAGTTGTGGAAGTTATATCCTTATAGCTTATTGAAAGGCCATCAACTTTTATTTCATCAAACAAAATACTAAATAGATTATGAAATGCAAAATGTAAATGACTGGACTTCTTAGTTACATTAGCAAGCATTTTAGTAAGTTTTTCAAGGTTTGTATATTCTTTTTGAGGTGCAAATTTTGATAAATTATTATCTTTAAATTTTTTAGTAATAATATTAAATTCCTTTTCCTGCTCTACATTAGTATCCTTTGTATAATCAAGAAAAGTAAAGTAAGTATATACAGGTTTTACCTCTTTAAAATGGTCAATTAATCTAAATATAGGATATTTTAATCCTAAAAAAGTATTACCATCATGTAATAAGCCAAAAGGAAAAAAGGAAAAATTCATATCTGTATCAATTACAAGATAAGATAATTCAGATTTTTTAAATACTTCATCAAGAGAAGAACCAAAAAGTTCTTGGTATATTTTATAACCTTCCTGTTTAAATTTTTCCAAATCAAAGTAGCTGGATGATTTTTGTAATGTTGAAGATCTTAGTTGTTCTAAATATTCAAAAAACTTCATAAAGTCTTTTTTGTTAATGGAATCAAATATTTCCTCTTTTTTATCATCATTTAGATAGTATCTATACCTAACTTTTACCATATTGGAATCAAGGCTAATTTTAAGCAATAATGTATCACGCAACCAAGTTTTATCACCTCTAACTTTTTTTTCAAGAATCGAACTATTCCACAAAACAGAATAAGTTTCAATTTCTTCCTCTTTTCCCTTATATTTAACAACTCCAATCTTTTCTACTTTAATATTTTTATAAGCAGCTATTTCATCTAAAGTATTTTTTGAAATTGTGATAAATTCAGCTTTTGTTCCTGCCTCTATTCGGGCAGCAAGATTAACAGAATCTCCAAATACATCATTTTCTTCTACAATTGCTTTACCTGTATGTAAACCAATTCTAATTCTAATTTTATCTGTTGCTTCAAGGTTATATTCATTAAGAGTTCTTTGCATTTCTACAGCTGCCTTTACACCACTTAAAGCAAAATCATACTTAGCCATAATTGCATCACCAATTGTTTTAATAACAACACCACCATATTTTTTAACAATTGGAAATAATAAACTATTGTGCTTCTCAACCATCATTCTTCCATTCATGTCACCATGTTTCTCAAAATAAACAGTTGAATCCTTTATGTCAGTAAACATTATTGTTATTTTTTTAGAGTATTTTTTGTCAAGCTTATTTTTTAGGCTATCAATTTCACCAAGTATTTTTCCAATATCACTCATATAAACCTCTCAATTATTAATCAAGATAACCTATTAACTGAAATATGTCAAAAGATAGTTAAATAAAGGGAAAAATCACCCAAAAAACCTTATAATTCAATAAAAAAAACTTATAATAACTAGGGTTTTTAGAAAAAACAAAAAAAAATGAAAATTTCTTCACAATTCCTTGACATTTAGAAAAACTAATAATATAACTTTTAAAGTTAGTTTATTTAATTTTATATCTTTGGAGGATATGATGAGTAAAATGAAAGATTTATTTGCAAGCAAAGCTATCCCTATGGGAAAAGAAATCAAAGCAATGTTAAAAGAACACGGAAACAAAGTGATATCAGAAGTTACACTTGCACAAGCTTACGGTGGAATGAGAGGTGTTAAAGGATTAACTGGAGAAACAAGTGCATTAGATCCATATAAAGGAATTCGTTTTAGAGGATATTCAATCCCTGAATTACAAGAAAAACTTCCTACAGCTCCTGGTGGAGAAGAGCCTTTACCTGAAGGATTATTTTATTTAATGCTTACTGGTGAATTACCAACAGATGAAGATGTTAAAAATATTACAGCTGACTGGGCTGCAAGAGCAAAAACTATACCAACTCATGTATTTTCAATGTTAGATGCAATGCCTATTGAAACTCATCCTATGACTCAATTTATTGCAGCTATTACAGCAATGCAAACAGATAGTACTTTTGCAAAACAATATAGAGAAGGAATGGCTAAAACTGAATATTGGAATCCAATGTTTGAAGATGCACAAACTTTAATTGCAAGACTTCCAAGAGTTGCAGCTTATATTTACAGAAGAACTTATAAAAATGGTGATCATATTGAGCCAAATTATGATTTAGACTGGGCTGGAAACTTTGCTCATATGTTAGGTTTTGGTGATAATAAAGAATTTACAGAATTAATGAGATTATATTTAACCATTCATGCAGACCATGAAACAGGTAATGTTTCTGCTCATACAACAAGATTAGTTGGTTCAGCTCTTTCTGATGCTTATCTTTCATTTTCAGCAGCAATGGGTGGATTAGCAGGTCCTTTACATGGATTAGCAAATCAAGAAGTTCTTCGCTGGGTTATGGAACTTAAAGAAAAATTAGGTGGAACTCCAAATAAAGAACAAATTAAAACTGCTCTTTGGGATACTTTAAATAGTGGTCAAGTTATTCCTGGATACGGACATGCTGTATTAAGAAAGCCAGACCCTCGTTATATGGCTCAAAGAGAATTTGCATTAAAGCATTTACCAAATGATGAATTATTTAAAGTTGTTAGTAATATTTATGATGTTGCTCCTGGCGTTCTTACAGAGCACGGAAAAGCAAAAAATCCATGGCCAAATGTTGATGCACATAGTGGTGTATTACTTGTTCATTATGGTTTAGTTGATTATGATTTCTATACAGTTATGTTTGGTGTTTCAAGAGCATTAGGTGTTTTAGCATCATTAACATGGGACAGAGCATTAGGACTATCAATTGAAAGACCTAAATCTGTTACAACTGAATGGGTTAAAAATGAATTCTTAAAAAAATAAAAAAATTGATTTAAGTGTTGAAAAGGGGCTTTAAGCCCCTTTTTTTTTACCTTAAAACTTTATTACACTACTTCTTAGTATAATAATTGAAAAAAATTGATTTAAAAGCCGAGATATCTTATTATTGTTACCTGAATTAGTAGGAGTAAAAATGAAAAGATATAAAGTTAAAGTAAAAGATTTAAGGAACTCATTTGATGAAAAGAACTTAACATTCAAAAACACATCTGAGATAGAAGCAGCAACAAAACCATTTGGTCAACATAGAGCAATAGAGGCATTAAATTTTGGATTATCAGTAAAAAACAAAGCATTTAATATTTATGTCACAGGGCCAACAGGAACAGGAAAAACATCAATTATTAAAAAAGTATTAAAAGAATTTGTAAAAGATAAGGAAGCAAGTCAGGATATTGTCTTTTTAAATTGCTTTGACGACCCTTCAAAACCAATTTCTGTTGTTATGAAAAGAGGATTAGGAAAAGAGTTTAAAAAAGAGATGGAAAAATTCATTGAAGATATTAAAATAGAAGTACCAAAAGCGATGAATAGTCCTCTTATAAACGAAAATAAAATGAAAATTGTAGAAAAATACCAAAAACTAGAATCTTCAATTTATCAAAACATTTCTAATTTTACTAAAGAAATGGGATTTGCACTTGAAAAGACACAGGCAGGTATTGTTGCAAGACCATTGGGTGAAGATGGAAAATTTATGACAGAAGAACAATTTTCAAAACTCACAGAAGAAGAAAAGGACCAAATTGGTGATAGTCAGGCTAAAATCCAAACAAAAATGGACGAAGCTGCACAACAAGAAACTAAAAATGAAAAAAGTTTTAAAGAAGACATGTCTAAATTTGAAAATACTGTAGTTTTATCTGTTGTGAATCCAATTATTTCTGAAATAAAGAAAAAATATAAAAACAAGAAATTAAATAAATACTTTAAAAACTTGAAAGAAGACTTAGCAAAGCATAAGCAGGTATTTTTATTTAAAGAAAAGGATAAGGCAAATGAAAAGGCTCAGTCATACCTTGAATATGTTTTTTCTCAATATCAGGTTAATTTATTTATTGACAGTGCAGAAACAACAAATGCACCTATTGTTTTTGAAAGAAATCCAACATTTAACAATTTATTCGGCTGGATTGAACATGAAGAAAAAAATGGGTACTTATCTACAAATTTTTCAAAAATAAAACCAGGTTCAATTCATAAAGCAAATGGTGGATATCTTGTTATTCAAGTTCTTGATTTATTAAAAAATCAACTTGCCTACGATGAATTAAAGAGAACCTTAAGGAATAAAACATCCAAAGTAGGAGAAAATCCTTTTGCAATGTATTCCCTTAAGCCACTAAAAAAATTAGAACCAGAAGATATTAACCTTGATATTAAAGTTATACTTATTGGTTCAAGTCATTATTTTGCAATGCTAAACAGATATGATGAAGAGTTTTCAAGACTTTTTAAAGTTAAAGCAGATTTTGACCACTTTGTATATAAAAATGAAGAAAATTTAGAACAATTTTTTAAATTTTTAAAAATGAAAACAGAAGAAAAAGAAATTATGCCTTTAAATAAGGGTGCTGTTGCAGAACTTATCGACTATAGTACAAAACTTGCAGGACAACATAATAGATTAACATCAAGATTAAGTAAGCTTGAGGATATTTTATATGAAGCAAACTATATTGCAAAATCTAAAAATAAAAGAGTTGTAGCAAGAGAGAATATTGAAGAAACAATAAAAAACAGAGATTTTAGAAATGGTAAATTTAAGCAATTAATTCATGACTCAATACATGAAGGAACAACTTTACTCAATATAGAAGGTGAATCTACAGGTGAAATCAATGGACTGGCAGTATATTCAATAGATGATTTTTCATTTGGTATTGCAAGTAAGATAACAACAAGGTCTTATGCAGGAAAACGAGGAATTATAAATATTGAAAGAGACGCTAAATTGAGCGGAAAAATCCATGACAAAGGTATAGGTGTTTTATCTGGTTATCTATCTGGTTTATTTCGAAATATTACTCCTTTAAGTTTATCTGTTTCAATATCATTTGAACAAAATTATGGTGGAGTTGATGGAGATAGTGCTTCTTCAACAGAAACTTATGCAATTTTATCCTCATTATCAGGTTATCCAATTAAGCAAAATATTGCAGTTACAGGCTCTGTTAATCAAATGGGTTTTATTCAGCCAATTGGCGGAGTTAATGATAAAATAGAAGGATTTTTTGCAATTTGTAATCACAACGGACTAACTGGTGACCAAGGCGTTATTATTCCTATTCAGAATGTTAAGAATTTAATGCTTAGTAAAGAAGTTGTTGAAGCTGTTAAAAATGAAAAATTTCATATTTATGCTGTTTCTAAAATTGAAGAAGGTATTGAGATTTTAACAGGTAAGAAGTTTGGTAAAGAACTTAAAAATGGTGGATATACAAAAGACTCTATCATGGACAAAGCTTATAAAACACTAATGACTTTTGTAATTCAATCATCAGACCAGGTAAAAATGGCTAAAAAAGCTCTTGGTATAAAAGATGATGATGAAAAGGAAAAAGAAAAAGCAGATAAGGATAAAAAAGTAACTAGTTCTAAAAAAAAGAAAAATAAAAAAGGAAGTAAAAAGGAAAAGAAATGAACAAAGTAGGTTTAATAGCAAATAAAGAAATTTTATTTAATAAAATAATTAAAGAAATAGGAGAGGAAAATAAAAAATATATAGAAATTGAATATTTAGATGATAATTCACTCCAAAATGAAGCTATTCTGAGTAAAATAAATTTATTAAATGATAAAAAAGTAGATTTTATTGCAATGGAAAATATAAATGGATTTTTAAACTTCGAGGAGCTGCAAAACAAAAGCCCTCTTCTAATACTACACCCTATTGATACTCTTGTTTTAAAACTTGGAGGAGATTTAAATCATTTTCCACTATGGGCGATGAATAATAAACTTGCCAAAAGACTACTTGATATACATGGATTTTCATATCAGGTTACAGATAAACAATCAAAAGAAAATCTGTCTAAATTAAAAAATGATAATCTTTCAAAACAAGAAATTGAAGAAATACTAAAACAGGAAATATCTAGATATAAGCCTTATGGAGTTGATTCAATTGTATTTACTAGTGAATATAAAACTAAAAACATCGAACAACTAGATGAAATAGATTTATATAATACAGATGATTCATATATTGCAGAAATTATAAATTTATTAAACAAATAGAGGTAAGTAATGAAAACAAGGAATGCTGGAGTACTTTTACATATCTCATCATTAACAGGAAACTGGCAAATTGGAGATATGGGCAGTGAGGCATATCAATTTATTGATTTTTTAAGTGAAAGTAATCTAAAATACTGGCAAATTCTTCCAACAGGTATTGTTGGAGCTGGAAACTCTCCATATCAGTCAATTTCAGCATTTGCAGGTAATCCATTATTTATCAATATCCCTAAACTTGTTAAAATGGGATTTTTGGAAGAAAGCGATATTAAAATAACACCTAAAAAACAATCAAAAACAAATTACCAAGAAGCTTGTAATTTAAAGCATCCTATATTAAAAAAAGCTTTTGAAAACTTTAAAAATATGGATGAAAGCAGTAAGTGGGATTGTTATAGATTTTGTGACAGTCAGTCTTACTGGATAGATGATTATGCAATATTTAAATCATTAAAAGACCATTTTAATGGAGCTCCATGGTATGAATGGGATGACGAGTTAAAAAACTATAATTATGAAGATGTTGAAAACTGGAAATCACAGCTTGGAGAAGATGTTTACTTTAATAAATTTGTTCAATATCTATATTTTAAACAAATCAAAGAATTAAAAGAATATGCAAATAGTAAATCAGTTAAGTTAATCGGAGATATTCCAATTTTTGTATCTTATGATAGCTCTGATGTATGGAGTAAATCATATTTATTTCATTTAAATGAAAACAAAGAAAGAACTGTTGTAGCAGGAGTTCCACCTGATTACTTTTCAGAAACAGGCCAATTATGGGGGAACCCACTCTATAACTGGGAAGCAATGAAATCAGATGACTACCTATGGTGGAGATTCAGGTTTGAGTCACTTATGTTACAAACAGACTTAATAAGGCTTGACCATTTTAGAGGATTTGAGGCTTACTGGGAAGTTCCTGCAAGTGAGAAAACTGCAATTAATGGAAGATGGGTAAAAGGGCCTTCTTTTAATTTCTTTGAAACGCTACAAAAATATTTTGATGATTTACCTATAATTGCTGAAGATTTAGGTGTTATCACTCAGGAAGTTGAAAATTTAAGAGATAGCTTTAATTTTCCAGGTATGAAAATTTTACAATTTGCTTATGGAGATAACCCTAAAAACCCTTTTTTACTACATAATCATAATTATAATAGTTTTGTTTATACAGGAACACACGACAATGCAACAACAAAAGCCTGGTATAATGATGCTAAAAAAAATAATAAAAAAATAATAGCAGATTTAAAGCAATATACTAATTTTAATGAAAACTCTCCAACATGGTCAATAATAGAAACAGCCTTTTCTTCTGTATCTAAAACTGCAATTATTCCAATGCAGGATTTTTTAGAATTAGATGATAAAGCCAGAATGAATATCCCAGGAACAGCTGAGGGTAACTGGACATGGAGAATGAATAGAACTCCTGATAAAAAACTATCAGAAAAGATACTTAAATCTTTAATTAAATTTAATCGGGTATAGAATAAGTTATTCAGTATATACATCTTTTTTTATATCTCTAAATCCCATAAATTCACTTTGAAATTCAAGTAAAAGCTCACCAATAGAGCCAGATTTATTTTTAGCAATAATAATTTCAGCAATACCCTCTTCCATATTTTCATCTTGATAAACTTCACCACGATAAATAAAAATAATTTTATCTTTTTTATTTTTAAAAATAGGTACTGTTTTATTAAGCCCAATTTATTTATATAATTGATTTTACTGTGTTTTATTTTTTTTAGTAATAAAAATAGGTACTACTTTAGGAGATTTAGGGGATTTTGCTATTTTTTGTGTCTCTCCGTTTGTTGAGGTTTATTTATTTGATATGTTATAATGAATAAAGAAGGAAAAGGAGTTAATAATGAATAATATAGAAGTTCAAAATGATATTTACAGCAATATTAAAGATTTAATAGAAAAATCAAGACACGAAGTGTCACAAAAGGTAAATAGTGTGATAACTATGACCTACTGGAATATTGGAAGGATAATAGTAGAAGATGAGTTAAACGGAAATGAAAGAGCTGATTATGGAAAGCAAATTATAAAAGAATTAAGTCAAAAATTAATTTTAGAATATGGAAATGGTTTTAGTGAGCGTAATCTTAGAAGAATGAAGCAATTTTATAAAATGTTTATTGAAATTGAAATAGTGGCGACACTGTCGCCGAAATTCAGTTGGTCGCATTTTGTTGAATTTATTAAGATAGAAAATGAAATAAAAAGAGAGTTTTATATTTCTATGTGTAAAAATGAAGGCTGGAGTGTAAGGTCTTTAAAAAATAGAGTAAACTCTATGCTTTTTGAAAGAACTGCTATTTCTAAAAAGCCTGATGAAACTATAAAAAATGATTTGAAATTATTAGAAAATGGAGAAATGAGTGAAAGTTTATTTTTAAGAGACCCATATATTTTAGATTTTTTGGAATTAAAAGATACTTATTCTGAAAAAGACCTTGAAAGTAGTATTTTAAATGAATTAGAGAAGTTTATTTTAGAGTTTGGTAGTGATTTTGCTTTTTTATCAAGACAAAAGAGAATACAAATAGGAAAAAACGATTATTATTTAGATTTATTGTTTTTTCATAGAAAAATGAGAAGATTGGTTTTAATAGAGTTAAAATTAGGTAAATTTGAACCTCAGCATAAGGGACAGGTTGAATTATATTTGAGTTGGTTAAATAAATATGAAAGACAGGAATATGAAAATGAGCCTATAGCATTAATTTTATGTGCAGAAAAGGAAAGTGAAGAAATAGAGTTAATGGGTTTGGATAGTGGAAATATAAGAGTTGCTGAATACTGGGAAGAGCTTCCTCCAAAAGAGGTTTTAGAAAGGAAATTACACAAAGCTATTGAGAGGGCTAAAAGTAGGGAGAAAGATGGCTAATATAGAAACTCAAAATGATATTTACAGCAATATCAAAGATTTAATAGAAAAATCAAGGAAACAAACAGTAAAAGTAGTTAATTCAGTAATGGTTTATACCCACTATGAAATTGATAAAATGATAGTAGAAGAAGAACAATTAGGAAAAGAAAGAGCTGATTATCCTAAAAAATTAATAAAAGTATTATCTGAAAGATTAACTAAAGAGTTTAGTAAAGGATTTCATATCGAAATTTAGAACAAATGAGAAAATTTTATGTGGTATATTCAAAAACGCAGAAACCGTCTGCGGAATTCAAATTAAGCTCACATTATTTTAAAAAAGTAGTAAAAGAAGGAAGAATAAGGAGTTTATAAATAGTTTATTCTATCTTAATTTTATCAATTTCTTTCATTAATCTATTAGTTTCAAAAAGAGCTACAATTATTTTTTGGTAATGTAGAATATCCTCAAAACTTAATATTCTACCTTCATGTCCTTTTTTGGGAGAACGGTCTTTTAGCCATTTTTGAGCAGGTTGGTAGCCACCGATATAAAACTCCCAAGCTACGAGTGGAATATTTTCAAAATATTGAGTTTCATTTATCCAAACTCTGCCTAATTGTTTTTTAGAATCAGTTATTTCCCAATTTTTCTTGGCAATTTTTGTTGTAATCCTATTATCTCCATCTATTGGGTAACCTGTAATGTATTCTTCTACTTTTGGGCTTTCCAATAAATGTATTTGTCTTATTTCTCCGCCCAATTTTACTAGTTGCCAAAATATCTCTTTGTTTTTTGGATATGGCACTCTTGGGAAATCTATTTTTAGAAATTCTTTATATTTTTCTCTGTATGTTGGGCTGTGCAATACTGCATAGATGTAATCTAAAATATCTATCGGAGCAAACACACTTTCGTGTGATTTATTACTTGTTTCTTCTTTCTCATTAACAAATTCCAATCCTATTTTTTTAGCTATTTGCTCTACTATTTCAAGGTTTAGATTGGGTTTACGGCTTTTTTCAGTAAAAAGCCCATCTTCTTGGTCAGGGTAAAGGTAGAGAGGGAAGTTATATGTTTCGCCTGTTATTAAATGTTTACAAGTAATATTTTTATCAACTAATATTTCAATTCCCTTTAATTTTGATTGTCTTGGAATGTTTAAACCTAAGTTATTTTTTTTATAATAATGTTTCATCACTTTATATCTTGCTCTTTGTAATATTTTATTATCAAATACAACATATTTAAAATCAAAGGGTCTATAGTAAAATATTGATATCTTTTCATTATTTTCATTTTGGAATTCTTCAATACTATTTTTTACAAGTTCGTCATCTTTTCCTGTAACTATACCAATAGAATTAGTTGGAAATATTTGTCTTAAATTAATACCTTTTTGATAATTATTTCGTAATTCTAAATTTTTAAGTATAAAAAAGAAATAAGGCTTTGTAAATTTTAGGTTATTCCAACGAATAGAAATAAGTGAGTTATCATTTAAAAAATCATATTTAATCTGTCGCTTTCCATAAAGATCATAATGTTTTACTTCAGCAAGTTTTTTACTTTTGGTTTTCTTAATGAAAATATTGATACTTACACCTTGCATTATATCAAATACATTTTGGTCTATTGAGCCATCAGGATGCTTTTCTCTTTTCTTGCTATTACCATGTAAATCTAAAATATAAATTTTATCAAAAGTTTCTAATAAATCCTTCCTCATTTGTCTATGAATTATACCATCTATAAAACTATTATTGGAAATATAAGCTAATATTCCTTTTCCTGTTTTCTGAATATAATATTGTCCATATCTAATAAACTTAATATAATCATCAGATAATGGTTGTATATTTCTTTCTTTCAAATCTTTTTTATAATCCTTCATTAATTCTTGAATCCAATCTGATTTATTCGAACTACTTACAGAATAAGGAGGATTTCCCATTACAACCATCATTGGAGTATCTCTTTTTATATGATTTGCTTCATTTGCTTCTGTACTTAACCAATTTGCAAAAAGTGTTCCTGTATCAGGGTGCTCTTTTTCAAGTGAATTAGTAAGATAAATATTAAATCTTTTATTTGTTGTTGTTTTGTATCCTGTTTCACTTAGTAACATATCCAGCTTTAAATGTGCCATTGAATAAGAAGCCATCAATAGTTCAAAACCATTTAAACGAGGAATTAAATGTTCATCTACATAAGAACTCCAAGCTCCCTGCATTGCTTTAAATTTTTTACCATAAATGAATTTTACTACTTCTGCTAAAAAAGTACCCGTACCTGTTGCAGGGTCAAGAATTTGAACTTTATGAACTTCTTTTTCTATTAGTTTACTATCTCCCTTTTGCGGAACTTTTATTTTTATTTTACTTGTATCAGCAAGCCCTTGCGGTAAATCAAATTCTGTTTTTAGAATATCATCAACAGCTCTTACAATAAATTTAACCACAGGTTCAGGCGTATACCAGACTCCTTTTGCTTTTCGTAATTTTGGATCATATTTTGATAGAAATGTTTCATAAAAATGAATCATTGGATCATTTGTTTGAGTACTTTTTCCAAAATTCTTTAAAAGTTGCTCTACATTCGTTGCTCTAAAAACTTCTGCAAGATTATCAACAACTCTTACTATTCTATCATCAATATCTGGTCCTGCAACATAACCAAAAAGTTTACGTAGGAATGGATTTGATTTTGGAATTAATTCAGCAGCTTCTTGCCTACTAAAATTTTCAAGTGTTTTATCATGTAAACGAGCAGCAAACATTCCATAAGCTAGTGTTTGAGCATAGATGTCAGCAAATGCTTTTGGTGAAAGGTCATGAATAAGAATATCTTTAAAAGTTTTATATTGATCTCTCAATGATGTATTTTCCTGTGTTTCTTCATCAGAAGTAACAGCTCTTTCTAATATATTTTGTAGTAATTTAGCTTTTGATGCCATCATTTCTGCTAATTTTTTACTAGATTTTATAGTTTGACCAACATACATACAAAAATCTTTTATTAAATCTATAAAATTCTCAAAATTTTTATTTATAGGTTTTATTGTATTATTTTCAATTTCTGCAATTTTTATTTCATGAATTTTTTCTCCATTTTGAAAAAATTGAAAGCAAATATAATCAGTTATTATTAAATTATCCAAAGCTTTCTTGTATCTACCAAATTGCTCTTTATATGTTTTTGAGTTTAAATCCTTTCCAATATCTTTTGCTTCAATATATCCTATGGGAATTTTTCCTTTTGTTATTACATAATCTGGATTTCCACAACTTGTTACATTTGCAGGTTCATTTGTAATATCAACATCTTTTACTAGTTCTCTAATCAAAATTTCAAGATCACCACGATATGAATGTTCTCTTGATATACCTGACTTGTATCTTTTGTTTACTTTTTCTATATAACTTTCTACACTCAACACTTCCCCCTAAAATAACTAATATCTATTTATAACTTATTACGCTACTATCGGTCAAATCAAAACAAAACATTAAATTAATAAACCCTATGATTCCTGTACGGGTTTATGATTAAACTCGTCGTTTCCAATAGAGAAAAAAACTACAACTTCTCTAATATATCCCCTGCTTCCATCTCCAGCTTACTAAAAGCAAACTATTTCTTCCCTGCATCTTTTAAACTTGCTCCGAAATGATAAACTAAGGTTTTATCTATAATTAAAAATCTGTCATGAGCTGTATTTAACTTTCTGAGTTCTATTTTCACCTACAGCTAAAGCAGATAGGTTCAATATTCAACTGAATGAACAGCATGCAACAACTTGTTGCCAAATTTGATTTACCACACCATCAGATGCTTTGCATCTGAACAAGGGGTTGCAACCCCTTGTTGGTGTGATTTCTATAGGAATAATATCTGCAATAAGCATCAAAAATCTGACAACAGAAATGATTGATAAATTTTTCCATCTTACGCAGTTGTCGCAAATTTTGCGACAGCTGATAATCAAAACAACACATTAAATAAATAACCCCTTTTTTTACCAATAAAAAGCCACGATAGTAGCTAAATGGAGAGAAAACTATGAAAAAAATACTTATGCAACTTTTCTCACTTCCATCATTTTATAAAACAATAATAGAGATTTCTCATCTATAAAATCTTTAAAGTTAGGATTATTAATTAATATTTCTTCTCTTGCTTCAGAAATAAATATACTATCAACATTTAATAATTCATCCAACTCACTTAAAGATAGTCCATCAATGATATCTATCAAAGCAGTCCGAAACATCATAAGCATATTTACATCATATTCATCACTAAATTCAGTACTATTTAATTTTTTCTTGTACTCTTTTAATAATTCTTTGAAACTCACTTTTTTCATAATTAACCTCTTTATATGTTTCAATATCCTTTTTACTCTTCTTCAAATGTTCTAAATATTCTTCAATAGTAAAAAAATCATGTATTTTTAAACATGTATGAATCTTAAAATCTTTTATTGTAAAACCAAGCAACCAACCCGATTTACTTTTAATAAAACTAAGTTGATCGTTATTTCTTGTTTTTGCAATATAGAAAACTCTATCAAAATTATAAAGAACATCTTCTATAATTTCAATATAATCAGCTTCATTTTCAATTAGCTTTTCCGATTTTCTCTTTTTTATATGGCTTTCAAATTTATCTTCATCAAAATGTAAAAGCTTAGTTATAAAAACTTGTTTTTTACTTCCCATACAATCCTCATAGTTACTTAATTATAGCATATTTTTTTATACTTGCAACTCATTATAAGTATTTGTAACTTATTTAATTATATCGGTCAAATCAAAACAACACATTAAATAAATAAACCCTTTCTTTTTACCAATAAAAAGCCACGATAGTGGCCAAATGGAGAAAAACTATAACTGTTCCAATATATCCATTGCCTCCATCTCCAACTTGCTAAAAGCAAACCATTTCTTCCCTGCATCTTTTAAACTTGCTCCAAAATGATAAACTAAGGTTTTATCTATAATTAAAAATCTGTCATGAGCTGTATTTAACCTTTTTAATTCTATTTTAGGGTATTGTTTATTGTGATTTTCCAAATCCTGCTTTAAAATATTATTAATATTTTTTGTATAAATAATTGCTTTTGTATTTTTATTTCTTTTTGTTAATTGCTTTAAAACAGTGTCATCAATATAGTTATCAATTAAGATAATTTCCTTTTTTGCAGAGCGAATAATATCTGCAATTATGGTATAGGCATCAAAAATCTGGCCATTGAAGAAAATACCTTGATTTTGTGGTAAATTTGCCTGAATTTGTAAATCAATTTTATTAACTTGCTTTATCAATGAATGAACATTGTCTTCAATTCTATTCATTCTGTTATTAAGTGAATATCCCTTTAACAAATAATCTTTCAAAATTTTATTTGCCCATATACGAAATTGCGTACCTCTTTGAGATTTTACTCTATATCCAACAGAAATAATAACATCTAAATTATAATATTCAACATTCTTTGTTTGAGTTTTTCCTTTAATTGCTCCATGCTTAGTGGTTTGTGCAAAAAATGCACAGACCTGTTCTTTTTGTAATTCTCCTTCTTTAAAAATATTACTGATATGTCTACTGATAACACTTCTATCACGCTTAAACAATATGCTTATTTGTTCTTTATTTAACCAAACTGTTTCATCTTCAACTCTTACATCTATATGTATAGAATTATCATTTTCTTGGTATATAACTATTTCATTCATATTGACCTCATTCTTATCAATATTTATTTATAACTTATTTAATTATATCGGTCAATAAAAACAAAATCTCAAATAAATAACCCCTCTTTTTTTTACCAATAAAAAGCCACGATAGTGGCTAAATGGAGAGAAAACTACAACTTTTCCAGTATATCCATTGCCTCCACACAATCAGGTGCAAGGTATCTGAATAAAGATTAGTGAAAACGGGCTTGAAACAGCAAAAACTTGCTTAAAGAATTATATATTAACACTCTTTAATCTTTAATAATTGTAAATAAAGCTATTATTCTGCTATAATTCCTGTAGCTTAGAGTTATAGGGGGGATATGAGTAAAAAAGTAAAACTATTAATACCAAAATCTTATTATCATAAATTACTTGATGACAGCAATAACTTCTTTTTATCAATGAATAAAATATGTAACCTTATTTTTTATAAAACAGATATTTTAAAATTAAAAAACTTTAAAATAAGCCTAAAATCAGAAGAAAATGAAACACTTTCATTTAATCTTAATGTAAAAGAAGAAATACGCTATAATAATCTTGCTGATGAAAAAAATGATATATTCAGAGGTAATTCTTTAATAAAGCTTACAGAAAAACAAGAAGAAAATCTTAATAAGATTTTTGAAACTGATGCAAATTTTTTTAAAACAGTGTTTTTAAATTATTTGAGTATAGAAATCTCTTCTAATAGAGAAAAATTTATATTTGAAGAACATTATAAGTTAATAAATGAAGCAATTAAAAACAATAAAAAAGTAAAAATACTCTATAAAAAACAATATAGAATTATTGAACCTTATTTTATAAAAGCAATGGAAAATCATCCATATAATTCTATATATAGTTATTGCTATAAAAATAAAGGATTTGTAACTTATTTATTATCAAGAATAGAAAAACTTGAACTTTTAAATGATAAATGGGAGCATTATAATAAAAAAGATGTTGAATCTAAAAAAATAAATTTTGAAAGATATGAAACTGAAAATAAAATAGAAAATATTTTAATCAAAATTAATGAATATGGCTTTAGAAGATATGAAAGAGAGAGTAATAACAGGCCAAATGATTATAAAAAGATTAAAAAAAGTGATATTGATGAAATTAAAAATAAATATCAGCTAAAAAGTATAAATTTGGAAGAAAATGAAAACCTTTACGAGTTTAAAACATCTATTAGAAAAATAGAACTTTACTTTCCCCAGTTTTTAGATAATTTTGAAATTCTATATCCTTCTAAATTAAGGAAGTATTTTAGAGAAAAATTTGCTAAAGCTTTAATGAATCATGAGGAGTTAAACATATGAAAATCACTTTATTAAACATAGTTATCCTGATAGTAATTTCAGGCTGTACGAACCCAAAACCAGAAATAAATAACCCACAGCCTCTTAAAGGAGAAACTAAAGGAGAAACTAAAGGAGAAATCAAAACAAATGCCCAAAACAAGCATATTGAATTAATTATTGTATTTAAAAAGGAAACAACAACTGAAAATGCTAAAGATATTCTTAATAAATCAAAAGTCAAATATAGAACCGGAATGGATTCAAGCAGAGGAAAAGCTTACTTTTACAATACAGGAGATAAATTTATATTAGATTTTAAAAATAAAGAAGAAAGAAAAAAGTTTATATCCAAATATAAAAACTTAAAAGAAGTACATGAAATCTACAAACCAAACTGGAAAATACAAAAAGATTAAAATAGATTTATTCACTTTCAGGAATTATAAAAATTCCTTCAATAATTTTATTAAAATAATCAAGAGCTTGTTCTAAACTTTCAAACTGAGAAGTAACTGTAATATCATTTTTTTGCCCAAACTTTATATTTGGATATTTACTTAAAAAAGGCATTAAATTAACTAAATTTAATAAATCTGGGTCATCTAAAATCATATAAATAACAGCTCTACTAATTGTTATTTTTGAAATTTTATATTTCATGGCTCTGATTTTAATTTTAACTAAATTTAAAAAATCAACTAGTTCCACGGGAAACACTCCAAATCTATCCTTTAATTCATCACTGATTTCATTAATTTCATTATCTTCAGTTGCATTTGATAAAGACTTATAAAATGAAAGTCTTATAAATTCATCTTCAATGTAGGAAGATGGAATAAGTGCTGAAAATGCAGTATTTAACTCTGTTTTAAAGTCAACATCTGATTTTTTATCTCCTTTTAGTTCAGCAAGAGCCTCTTTTAAAAAATTCATATAAGTTTCATATCCAACTTCATCAACATGACCTTTTTGAGCAAATCCTAGTAATGTCCCTGCTCCTCTGATTTCCATATCCTGTAAAGCAATCTGAAAGCCACTACCTAAATCGGTGTATCTTGAAATTACAGATAATCGTCTTTCTGCAATAGAAGTAATTCTTCCTTTTTTAGGTAATTGTAAGATACAGTATCCTTGCTTTTCAGCTCTACCAACTCTACCTCTTAGCTGATATAGTGATGCCAAGCCAAAGTTATCAGCTCTATCTATTATCATTGTATTTGCATTTGGTATATCTATTCCTGATTCTATAATGTTTGTTGAAAGTAATAAATCAAACTTTCCATTATAAAATTCAACCATTAATTTTTCTAGTTTTGATTTTGCCAATTCTGCATGAGCAATTGCAAGCTTAATATTTGGAAACAACTCAAGTAAGTAGTCTGCTTCTTGATAAATAGTTCCTATTCGATTATGAATATAGAAAATCTGCCCTCCCCTACTTAATTCATAAGAAATTGCTTCTTTAATTTTTTTTCCATTCTTTTTCATTACAACGGTTTTTACTGATTTTCTATCTTTAGGAGGAGTATTTATTATACTTAAATCTCTAATTCCTGAAAGAGAGAAGTTTAAAGTTCTTGGAATAGGTGTTGCAGTCATTGCCAAAGTATCAATATTGAGTTTTAATTCTCTTAATTTTTCTTTATCTTTAACTCCAAACTTGTGTTCTTCATCTATTATTAATAAGCCTAGTGATTTGAAATTAACCATTTTAGCTAAAATAGCCTGAGTACCAATTAAAATATCTATTTTTCCTTTTTTTAATTCCTCAAAAATTATTTTCTTATCTTTTAATGATTTAAAGCTACTTACAAAGTTTACTTCTATAGGAAAACTGGAAAACCTTTTTTTGAATGTTAAATAATGCTGAAATGACAAAACTGTTGTTGGAGCTAAAATTGCAACTTGTTTATTGTCTGCAACTGCTTTAAAAGCAGCCCTCATTGCAACTTCTGTTTTACCAAAACCAACATCACCACATACAAGCCTATCCATTGGTTTAATATTTTCCATATCATTCATAATTTCATCAATTGTCTTTTTTTGGTCAACAGTTAGCATATAAGGAAACTCTGAAGAAAATGCCTCATATAGCTCATCATTTTCACTAAAGGCATAACCTCTTGCACTCATTCTTGACGCATATAACTCAATTAGCTCTTTAGCAATTTTTTCAATTGATTTTTTTATTCTTCGCTTTCTGTTTTCCCATGCTTTTGAACGAAAACTATCAAGCTTTGTAGTTGTTTCAGAAGAACTATGTTTATAAAGCAATGATAAATTATATACAGGTAAAAATAATTTATCTCCTTTTGCATAGTCTATTTCAAGTAAATCAGTAAGGTTGCCATTTATTGTTTTTGAAATAATTCCAATATATTTTCCTATTCCATAGTTAGTATGAACAACAAAATCACCTTTATTTAAATCTGAAAAAGAAGAAATTATATTTTTCATCCTTTTAGAAGATGCAGGAGGAGAATAAACTCCCAAAATCAAATAATCAGAGAGAAATATTTCTTCATTAGTTTGAAAAGCTTCTTTTAATAATCCTTTTTTCCATATTATTTTATCACTTAATAAATCAAATTGATTTAAGATTTTTTCTATTTTTTGTTTTCTTTCTTCTAAAACATAAAATACTATAACTTTTTTACCTGATTTTAGATTATCTTCAATTAGTTTTGATAGTCTAAAATATGTTTTAGGCTCTTGTAATATTATCCGGTACGGAGAAGTTATTTCAGAGTTTAAAACCAAACAATTTTCTGTAGCTAAAGGTGAAATATGAAATATTTTTTTACTGTTTTTAGAGTTTGGCTCTAAAATTGTTTTTAATGTTTTTAAATCATAGTAAATCTCTTTTTTTTCAATATTAAAAACATCATCAATTTCATGAGTAATATTATTTGTATCATATAAAAAAATATTTCTAAACTTCTTTTTTATCAAATTAAAAACAGTTGTAGGATTATTATAAAAAAATGGAGCATACTCTATTAATTCATGAGAAATATTCTTTTCTTCTGCTAAAGATAATAACTTATCCATTTTATCATACGATATAACCTCTTTTTCAAAATTTTCATTTATATATTTTTTAAAATTCTCAATATTTTCTTCACTAAAATCAAAATTTAATGAAGAAATTAATTTAAATGATTCAATTTCTTCAATTGTAGTTTGAAAATCTGCATCAAAAAACCTAATCGACTCAATTTCATCACCAAACAATTCAATTCTTATTGGATTATCATAATAAGGAACAAAAATATCAATGATACCACCCTTTATCTGAAAACATCCCTTTTCTTCAACAGGAACTTCATATCTGTAACCAAGTTTTAATAATTTTTTTCTAAAATCTTCAATATTTATTTCACCACCAAATTTAATTTCCTGATTATCTTCCTTATTTATTTCAGGGATTTTTTTAAATAATGCCTCTAAAACAATTATTGGAATTGATTTTTCAATAAAAATTTTATAAAGATTAGCTGTTTCTTCTGTAAATTTTTCATAATCAAAAAACTGACTGTCCTCAAGTATATTCTTATATAAAATATCACTTTTTTTCTTTATTTTTAAGTATTCACTAAACAAGTTAATTTCAGCTTTTATTTTTTCAGCAGTTTTATTATCAGGAACAACAATTGCAAACTTTTTAATTTCTTTTATATTTTTCAAAAGATAATAAATTGGTGCAGGGTTTAATATTGATTGTATATCTTGCATATTATCCTCTCATTTTTAAGATTATAAGCTTAAAAATCTCTGGAAAACGGGTACCGTTTGAAAGAGCAAAACTATTGATTAATAATTTTACCAACTTTATCAATTGTTAACCTATCACTACCAAGAAATGGATATCCTTCCCATACAACAGTATTATCAGGAGCAATAATAACAACATGAGGAATACCTCTAACCTGATACTTTGCCTTTAAACGACTTTTTCTGTCATAAGCCGAATAATACTCTATTTTAGGATAATGTCCTTTTTTAATTTTATCTTCACTCCCTGTTGCAATACCAACAACAACAAGCTTGTTTTTATATTTTTCATGTATTTTATTCAATTCAGGTATTGCTTTTTTACATTGAGGACAATAAAGACCCCAAAAATCAATGAGAATAAACTTTCCTTTCATATCAGGTTTTTTATTATTAATCCACCCCTCAACAGTAAATTCAGGGGCAGGCTTTCCTAAAAATGACTTTGCCCATAATTTTTTATTTTTAGAACAAAATTTAGTTGAGTAACTAGCCTTAATTGTACTCTTTTTATCTGATTTAATAGTCTTTTCTGTTTTTACTTTATCGCATGAAAATAAACTTAAAACTAAGATTATTAATATTAAATTTTTCATATAATACTCCTAAACTAAAATATAAAATAATATATTTTTTTTGATATTACAAATTAATATTAATAAAATTACAAATTTACTTAAAATATCTATTTGAATATGCTATAATATCGTTCATTAAAGTTATGGAGGTTTTATGATTTGTCCTAATTGTGGTCATAAAGAAGATTATGATTTTTATATTTGTCCAAAATGTCAATATGATATAGATGTTGAAATAAATGGAGATGACCCCGATTTTGATGATGAGCTAGCGAGCGTACTAGACGAACAAACAAATTATCAAATTGATGCTAATGAATTAATGTTTGAAGAAGATACAAGTGTCAACAAGCACGATAATAATGTAATTGAAGAACTTGTTGATGATTTAATTGAAGAAAATAAATCACAACTTGATACCAATCAAATATTTGACCTGAATAAAAGGCCAGAAAACCTTATTGGACGAGATGATGAAATAGCTAAATTACTTGGTTTTTATAAAAAAATAAGAGAAACCAATACTGTTTCTTCATTAACTGTTGTTAGTGAATCAGGTCTTGGAAAAACAGATTTATTGTCATTATTTTTAAGAAATATTAAATCAAATGATAACTCAATATTAATTATTGAGTCTGCAGGTTTAGGTAATACCAAGAATGAAGATTATTCTATTTTTAAGTCAATAATAAAAAAATTAACTCAAATACTGGATTCTGATATTACAGACATAAAAAAACAAAAACTAAAAACATTTCTAAAACAAGTAACTCCTTTTCATTTATATCATGAATTAAAAGTTGTATTTAGTAGGTTACTTGACATAAAAACAGAAAAAGATATAGAAGAAATGGATATAATGTCTTATGACAGGCTTTTAAAGAGAAGTTTTAGACAAATATTTAATTATTATACTTCTCAAAAAATATTTATAATTCTTGCAATAAAAGATTTTCACAATATAGATATAAGATCTATTGAAATGATTGACTATTTCATGTCTTTACCTAATTATAAATATTTATTGTTTTTACTTAGCTCTGAACTTGAAGATAGGGTTCAAAGGTTTTTAAAAGGTGAACAATCAAAAAGATTCTTTCTTAAATTACTCCCATTAACACTTGAAGATTCAATTAAACTTGTTAAACATATTCTCAAAGATATTAAAAACTTAGATTATGAAACAATAGAGTTAATTGTAGCAAATACAAAAGGAACACCTCTATACATAAAAGAAAGTATTGCATATTTAGTTAATTCAGGTGCAATAATTTATAAAAATGAAAAATATACGGGAATAAATAAACTTGTTTTAAAAAGAATACAAATTCCGATGACATTTGAAGAAACAATTAGAGCTAAAATAAATAGATTATCAAAATTTGATTATTCAATTCTTCAATTAGCATCAATTTCAGGTGAAATATTTAAATACAGCTATATAAAACTTCTTATAAATGTTGATAAAATGGTTGTAAAAGAAGAAAATAAGCTAAAACTATGGAATACAAAGAACATTGAAAACAAACTTGAAAAGGCTTTTGAAAACTTAATAAAAGAAGATGTTCTAAAAAAACAAAAAAACATATTAAATGACCAAGAATACTTATTTAGTAGTATCACAGAACAACAGCTAATATATTCAACAATTTCACCAAGATTAAAGAAAATATATCATGGCTACTTAGCACAGTATCTGGAATCAAAACTTGATAAAAAGATGGAAAAGAATTTAGAACAGCTTTCTTTACAGTATAAGCTTGCTTCCAATACCTATCAGGCTTCAAAATATTACTTTGTAGCCGCCAAAAAAGCAGAAGAAAGATATGCAAACAGAAGAGCAATAAAATATAACCTGGAAGCTTTAAATCTTCTTTCTGCTGAAAATGTACTAAACAGACTTGAAGTTTTACATAACCTAGGCTCACTATTTACTTTAATAGGAAAAACAGAAGATGCTATTGCTACTTTTGAAGAAATGGTAACTGCTTCGCAAATAATATTAAATAATAATAAGCTAGGTGCAGCATATAATAAAATAGGAAGAATATATAGAGAAATTGGTTCTCATAAAAAATCTTCTCACTTTTTAACACTTGCTTATAATAGTTTTAGAATTGCAAAAGACAGAAGAGGAATAGCCTCAACACTTGATGATTTAGGAAGACTCTACTGGCAACAAGGTAAATTTGAGGAGTCATTAAAAAATTACATGAAATCTCTTGATATCAGAAAAAAATTAAATACCCCTAAATCAATTGCACTATCTTTGAATAATATCGGTTTACTATATTACTCTCAAGGGTTTGTTGATGAAGCTGAAGAATATTTATTTGAAGCATATAAATTAAGAAAACAAATAAAAGACAAACAAGGTGAAATATCATCTCTAAATAATTTAGCAACCTTAACATACAATAAAGGGGATGATATAGAAGCAAAGGCTCTTTATTTAAAATCATTAACAATTGCAGAAGAAGTTGGTGATATTAAGTATCAGGCAACCTGTATGAATAATTTGGGTGAATTATTTATTGAAAGCAATAAATACAGTAAAGCAAATGATTACTTAAAAAATGCACTTGAAATTGCACTTGAGTCATCTAATAAAAGAATTTTGGGATATATTTACCTGAATCTAGGAGAGTTAAACCTTAAAAAACACAAAATACCAAATGCTAAAAAATATCTTGAAAGAGCTTTTGAATTATCAGAGGAATCAGGAGATAAACAAGTTGCAGGAAGAGTTTACTGTTTGTTTGGTAATATCGAGTCAGCAACATTATTTAATGATTCTGGAGATGATGGAGTCGCTCCTGCTGAAGATTATTATTTAAGAAGTCTTGATTTATTAAGAAAAGTATCTGAGCCATTAATGGCAGCAACAAATATTTCTTATGCAGAGTACTTATTAAGCAAAGGAAAGAGAGGAAAAGCTAAAAAGTTATTAAATCAAGCAGAAAATATTTATCAGAATTATAATATGCAACTTAAATTATCTAAAATAAGAAGATTAAAAAAAGATATACTATAGGAGTAAATAAATGCAAATATTAATTGGGACGGATAACCCAACATTTAGTTTTAAAAAATATACAGAACAATTTAATTTTTTAGAATATACTGATACACATAAAACTTTTGTAAAAAAGAAAACATTGCTAAACCTAAGAAAAAAAGCAGGTGATAATTTTTCATTTTCATTAAAAGCTCCAGTTTTTATTGCCGAAGATAATGAAACAATCAAAAGATTATCAACAAATGTACCTGTTTTAAATAAAGAGAAACTTAGTAATTATGGATTATTTAAAAAAACTGTAGAAAATCAAAAACTTACAGATATTTTAATTCAAGAAATAGAAAACCTTGATGCAGATGCAGTAATATTCTATACATCTAATAAGTTTCAACCAACTCAAGAAAATATTAAAAATATAAATCAATATTTTAAAGATTTAGGAAATTACTTAAAAGAAGAAGATAGAGATTTATTCTGGAGTCCTCTTGGCTTTTGGGCAGCAGATACAATAATGGAGGCCGTAAAAGAAACAGCGGTCATTCCTGCCTATGACCCCCTTATAGATGAAACTGAAATTAATTCTATTGTTAATTATTTTGTAATGCGTGGACTTGGGAGATATTCAAAAGGATATTCAGATTCTGCACTTGAAAATTTAGCAGAAATAATTTTTAATAAAGGAGTTGATACCTATGTTCTGTTCCAGGGAACATATCAGATATCAAATGCTAAAAGATTTAATGAAATTATAAAATATTGGTAAAAAATGAAAAAAGGATTCACACTTCTTGAAGTAACAATAACAGCAGTTATTGTTACTCTATTAATTATATCAACTTCATACTTCAACAAAGAAATTATAACAAATAATATAAAAGGAGCTCAGCTCTCCTTAATGAAACTATATGAAGCTGAAAGATTACACTATAAAGATAACAAAACCTATACGGATAATTTAGAAACAATCTGGAAATATCAAAAAAGAATACCTGAATATCCTGTAACAATTGTTGATTTTAGAAAACGAAGTATTGATAAGGAAAAAGAGCCGATTTTACATTTTAGAATAGACCATTACTATATTGATATTAAAACAAGCAATAACAATCAAAAATTTAAAATAATTGCAAAAGTACCAACTGCTGATGATTTATCAAAAGAACTTCCTATGTTTTCAATAAATGAATCTAAAGAAATAACGCCTAAAAATAAAAACAGATGGATAATTAAAATACTGCCAGATATAAAATGATAAAAAGACATTTAATATACAACTATAAATTTTTAATAACAATACTTCTAATTATTATTTTAGTACAATTTATTTATATTATTATCTTAAAATTAAAAAGAAAAAGAAAAAAAAGACCAATAAATAGAATAAGTGATTTAAAATCAATCATTACTCCATTAAATCAAAAAATTAACACTTTAAAAGAAGATAAAGAAAATTATATAAAAATATTAGCAGAAATTGAAGATGAAATAAAGCTTTATAGCGAACAAATTTTAAATATAATTGAAACAGGAGTAATACTAACGGATAAGGATAATAATATAATATATAAAAATAACTGGTTCAATAGTAATGGAATAAATAATTTTGATAAAATAATAGAAATAATAGAAAATAGTATTGAGAAAGAAATAAACTCCAAGTTTTTTCTAATAAAAAAACAAAAATATGAAAACATGTCAATATATACAATAAGTGACATTACAGATATTAAAAAATTAGAAAAAGAAATTTCAATAAAAGAAAAATTAGCATACTTAGGAGAAATGTCTGCATCAATTGCCCATGAATTCAAAAACTCATTAACAGCAATAAAAGGATTTGCAGCCGCACTAAAAAGAAAATCAGATAATCCAGAAATAGTTAAAAAAGTTTCTAATAACATTGAAGAAGAAGTTGATTATTTTCATAAAATATTAATAGATTACCTTAACTACTCAAAAGAAGTAACTTTAATAAAGGAAACTTTAAACACCAAAACCCTACTCACAGGCATCATTAATCGCTTATTTCCTAATAAGAATATCAAAATAATCTGCAAAGCTGATTTTATTTATGCAGATTCAGATAAAATAAAACAGGTTTTAATAAATCTAATAAAAAACTCAATAGAAGCATCTAAAAATAACGAGTTAATTGAAATTGAAGTTATTAATACTCGTAATATTACAAAAATATTAATAAAAGATAGGGGAGTCGGTATTACAGAAGAAAATATGAAAAAAATATTTAATCCCTTTTTTACAACAAAGTCCACTGGTACTGGTTTAGGTACATCTATATCATATCAAATAATTAAAGCACATAATGGAGTATTAAAATATCAAAAAAGAAAAGATAAAGGACTTGTTACAATAATTGAACTACCAAATTATTAAACTCTTATATCTTTTAAAAATTGCCTTAGAAGTATCGTTTTAAATAAACCAAAAGCTAATTTTCCAGGATCAATGACAACAGTAAAGTTAAACTCTGAATTTAATCTTCCTGTATAAAAAATTTTGTTATCAAAAACAATTGCATAATTATTTAAAGAATCTGCAAAGTTAAACATTTTTAATGAATTAAAAAAAGATTTAAATAAATAATTTGAAACACTTGAAATACCATAATCTATATTGTTTCCAGTTACAACCAAGTCATCTTCACTTGAGTATACTCCCACTGAAAGAATACCGCCATCAGAGTTGTTTACCATATTTAAAACAGCCTTATTTACTTCATTAATATCCATAACGCCCCTATAACTTGTCTTTAAAAAACTCTTTATATTTCATATCAGATTTTAAAATATGATTTATTATCCATTCTCTTAAAAAATCAAGTAATTTTATTACTTCTACCATCATAATGCCTTTTTTATATCCTTCGATAGCTTCAACAACAGTACTTACAAATTTTTCATGCTCAAAATGGTGTAATGATAAATGATTATAATTATATTTCTTCATAATATCTTCTTCAGCTTTAAAATGATAAACAGTATATTTTGCAAGCTCATTAAATATTATTTCAATATGCTTTTTATTATTAGTACTGTCAACAACTGAATGAAGTAAGTTTAATAAATCAATAAGCCTTTTATGATGCGTATTGAATAGCTCTACCCCAACATCAAATCTTTCTTCATCCCATTTTACAATTAAACCCATTATCCTCCTATTTCATTTCTAATCATAGATATAAATTTTGGATAAATTGCATTTAGAAACATACCTACACCTAACTTTTTTAAATCAATTAAAAAACTAAATGAAATATCTGTATTTTTTACATCACCTAAAACCAATGCAATTTCTTCTGTTATTTCAAAATAAACATATTTAAATTTAGAATTTGATTCTTCAATATTCATTAGTCTAAAATTAGAAACTAACTCTTTATACATATTATAGTATACATCTGTTGCAAATTTATTTTGATTGTATCCAGCAACAAGAGTTCCATCTGTTTTTTTAAATAATTCAATAAAAAAAATTCCTCTGCCAAAATCATCTTTAAAACCTGTAATTAAATTATTTAACTTTAGAATATTTATTTTAACATTTTCATTATTATCAAAAATAGTTTTTAAATGTCTTATTGCGTTTTTATGAGATTTAGCCATTACATCTTTATATACAAGGTCTTCTTTCTTCGTATAAATATTTTTATTACTCCATACAACCTCTCCTTCCTGAAAGATTTGTGAAATAACAACATTTACTTTTTTCCGACTAATAAATTCAGTTTGAATATGATAAATAATCCCCTGAATATTTATATTGTGATTTAATAACTGCATTGTAACCTTTAAAACTCTCCAATATAAAAAGTATAAACTTTTTTCATTCAAAAAACAAGTTTTCTTATAATATTATAAAATATTGATTATTTACATATATTTTGTTATAACTAATCTTGTTATTTAAAGGGGTTTTTATGAAAAGAATTACGGTGCTGTTTATCATACTTATATTTGTTACAATTTCATGTTCTAAAAAAACAAAAAAAATCGTTCATCTAAGGTATAGTTCTCTTGATATAATCAAAGCATTGCCTGTTATTGTAAATGAAAGAGGAGAAGTTGATCAGGTAACAACTTTTTTGTCACAATTAACAGAAGAAAATTTAAAACACTCTAAAAGATTTGAGTTTATGGATTTAAACAACTGGGCATTGATGAGAGATATGCCAAACACTGTTGTAAAAATAAATAAACTACATGAAGAAATGAAAAGGCTTGTAACTTTTTTTCAAAATAATAAAATGGAAAGAGCATTTGATTTATCAGAAAGATTATTAAAGCATTTTGGTAAAAACTTTCAATATTTTGAAGATCTCGATGAAGTCTATCAATTAAAAACATATCAGGCAGCAGCGGCAGTACTTAGTGATGTAATTGATTCAGAAAGATTTTTTAAAAGCCTTGCAATAATGGATCCTCATTATAATTTTGATAGTAATAAATTTGGTCCAGGAATATTAAAACAATTTAAAGATGTTCGAAATGATTTAAGAAGAAACAAAAAAGGTGTAATAACAGTAAACTCATCTCCTGTTTCAGCAAAAGTATTTATCAATGGTAAATATGTTGGTGTTACACCTTATCAATCAGAAAAGCTTCTGGTTGGAGAGCACTACATTAAAGTTGAAGCAGATGGATATGTTCCTTACGGCGAAATAATAAGTGTACTACCACAGGAAAACCCAGTAGAAGCAAACTTTAAAGATTTTTCAATTAACAGAGAATTAAATACATTAAGATTTAGCTTAAAGAAATCAACAGCAAATAAAGAAGTAAAATTTCCAAAAACTGTTTTAAAATTCTTAAGAGTAATACCTTTTGACCAATTATTATTCATAAAGGCTCAAACAATAAAAGATGAAATATATGTAAAAGTTTATATATATGACATACCCGCAACATCTCTTTATAAAGCAGGAGACTTTAAATTAAACCTTGATAGTGAAAACCTTGAAGATGTATATAATAATAACCTAGATAGAATACTAAACTACTAAATGTTTTTAGAAAAAATTCAAATTAGTAATTTTAGAAATATAACAAACACAAAACTTACCTTCAATTCTAAATTCAATATAATTCACGGTGACAACGGTAATGGGAAAACAAACTTATTAGAAGCAATATATTACACAACATCACTCAAGCCTATTAAAAAGAAAAATAAATTAACTCATTTAATAAATGATAAAGCTCAACATTCAATACTTAATTCTACTTTTAAAAACAACAGTTACAGAGAGGAGATAAAAATAATAATAACTCCCCAGAAAAAAGCATTAATCTACAATAATAATACTAATACAGATATCAAATCATACTTACATAAATTCCAGGCAGTACTATTTACTCCTGATGACTTAATGATAATAAAAGGAGAACCAGAAATGAGAAGAGAGCTTTTTAATAAAGCAATCTTTCATTCTAATCAATTTTATTATAGTTATATAAGAGATTATAATAGGATACTAAAGTCAAGAAACAAAATACTAAAAGAAATGCATGAAAATAAAACAAATAATTCAGAGCTCCTAAATGCTCTAAATCAACAATTTGCAAATTTGTCATTAAAAATATATGAAGAAAGAATTAACTATCTTATCGACTACATCCCTATATTGATTAAAATAATTAATAATTTATCTAATAAAGAATACTTACCATATTTAGTATATAAAACAGATTTCAACTATAAAGATAGAGAACAATTCTTATTAAAATTAAAGAATAAACAATACTTAGAAATCCGGCAAAAAAGAACTCTTATTGGACCTCACCTAGATGACTATAAAATAATGACAAATGACAAAGAAATAAGATTTTTTGGTAGTCAGGGAGAAATAAGATTATTTGCATTGGCAATAAAAATATCTCAAATCGTATACATATATGAAAAAACAAATCAATACCCAATTCTACTTCTTGATGATATATCCAGTGAACTTGATGAAAAAAGAAAGGATTTCCTTTTTAACTTTTTAAAAACAATTGATACTCAGATATTTATTACAACTACATCATTAAGCAATCTTCCCAAGCTTGAGTCATCCTCTTTTTACCATGTAAAAAATGGTGATTTCTCATAAGGACTAAATTGTTCCCCGTGAAACATTTCAAAAATACTCCACAGTAAAACCTACTTTTTTAATATCAGAAAAATAATCAGGATAAGAAGATGAAAGATTTTCAATATTGTAAATTTTAACAGATGAACCTTTTTTCATTCCCAGTAACGACGCAGCCATTATAATTCTATGGTCATTCATCGCATTTATTACAGGGGAGGTAATTAACGCTTTACCTGTAAAACTCAGCTTATCATTTAAGAGCACCGCATTTATCCCCATATTTATAAGATTATCATATAAAACCTTAACCCTATCTGTTTCTTTAAATCTTATTGACTCTAAATTGGTAAATTGATATGAATAAGGGTATTGTGCCAAGAAGAATACAAGGGCAGGAAGCATGTCAGGTGTATCATTCATATCAAAAGAAGCAGATGTATTTACATCTCCAGAAATCTTCAATGCTCCATTATTAGAAATAGTGTAATTGCAACCAAGCAACCTAATGTATTCAAGAATTTTTTTATCTCCTTGTGTATCATCTACATCAAGATTAGAAATATCAAGCTCCCCCTTGGATAAAACAGAGGAAAGGATTAGAAATGTCGCTGAAGAAAAATCACCTGGAACACTATATTCAAAATAATCAACTTTTTTAACAGGATGTATTATCATTTTTTTATAATTTAAATTATCTACTACTCCCCCTATCCTTCTCAAATGATAAAGCGTCATATCAATATATGGTTTTTCATTTAACTCATCAATATAAACAATCGATTTACCATCAGCAAAGGATAAGTTCAATAATAGAGAAGATAAAAACTGAGATGACTTACCAGAAACCCTCGTTGTACCATGCTTTATTTTATTATTTATATAAAATGGAATTTCTTTTTTAGTTTTAAACTTATATTCAAGTCCAAGTTTTTCTAAAGAAAGCAGAAGTTCTTTAATCTTTCTATTTTTTAATTGTTTATCTCCATCTAATAACACCTCTTTCTTAGAATCATTTAAAAGACTTAAATATGTTACCATAAACCTCAGTGCTGTTCCTGAGTTTTTAAAATCATAATGTTCTTTTATAACTATATTATGAGGTTTCTTTAATTTTAATTCATTATTATTTTCAATAACGATAAAGCCAAGACTTTTTATAATATCAACAAAGTTATCAACATCATCACTTTTTAATAAATTATATATTATAGAATTAGAAAACTGTAATGATAAAAGCAATGCTCTGAAAGAATGAGACTTTGAGGATGGTGTATAATAAGAGCCTTTTATTTTATTTTCATTCTTAATAACGATATAATTACTCAATATACTCCAAAAAACGACGCCCAAAATGCAACTGAGTCAAATGAAATGAAAACACTGCATACAAAACAACACAAACGAGCAAAAAAGGCAAATACAGGGCTAAATTGAAAGAATTTTAATACTCAATAGCAATAAGATTGTTCATTTTTGCTTTTTCTATCAATTGAGGGGTTGTAAGTATTGGATACTTAATGTCTCCAGGAGAATCCAATAAGTAAAATCTTTCTTCTATATTAGATTTAGATAATATAGAATTTAAAAAATCAATAACAGCTTCTATATCAAATCTTGAACCATTTACCCTAAATGCTTTTTTATTTTTTTTAGCATTTATAATTAATTCTATTTTATTTTTTTTTAAGCAATTCACTTTATCAATTTTAAAATCAGGATATCTGTTGATAACTTTGTTCATAAGTTTATTTATAATATAATGATAATCATCGCAGTCTTCATATTCAAATAAATCAAACTGAAATATTGCTAAATTAATAAAATTGTTTTCAGGAAACTTTAAAAATAGGTCTTTTATTGTATTTATTTCATTTATTCTATACTTATTAAACCAATTTATATTATTGAAATCTTCAAAAGTAATTAATTCTTTCATAGTAAAACTCCTACTTAACATAAATTACATTATATTTATTTATTTTATTAAATCAATCTTTTATTTATTTTATTTTATTACTATCTCTATTATTATACTTGAATAAAAAATGTTCATAACTATGAAAAAGACTGTAAAATCAATCAGATAAGTTAATAAAAGATGTTGATAACTTTGTTGATAAGTGGTTATTTAAATGTTTATAAGTTCTTTATTTAACAACCGTAATGGGTGATTACGGCATGTTAGATTAAGTAAACATTGAATCAACATTAAGGAAAGGCTAATTAAGTGTTTATTTAATCTTTATTAATTGTTTAATAAATGTTTAGTAAATGTTGATAACTTTGTTGATAACTTTTATGTATTATTTTTTGGTTATTGATAAGATTTTAGATGCTTTAAATGATTAATCGCCCTTTAAAAGTCATAAAAGTTTGATTCTTGATATAAAAAAATGTATAATTTCCACTTGAATATGGAGGTTAAAGTGAACGAAAACAAAATTGAATTATTGTTAGAGCAGATTGAAAATAATCCAGAAGATCTTTCCTTATATGTTGAATATAAGGATTTATGTATAAAATCAAAGTTATACGATGAAGCATTGGAAGGATTTGAATTGATTGTTGACCTTGTTAACAGTATCCTTCAGGAGGCCTTAGAGGAAACAGGAGAAGTTCCTTTACTTTATAATAATGAGTCTGTTTTTGTTTTTCTTGGAAAACTTTATTATGAATGGGCCACTTTTGTTTCAAAAAATGACCCGGAAAATCTTGAAAAACAAATTGAATTATTAAAGTATTCAATTCAGAATAATCCTGATTTTGAAAAGCCATATTCTATATTAGCAGATTCTTTATATAAGGCTGAATCCTATGATGAATGGCTTGATATAAGTGAAAAGGCATTAAGTTATGAAAAAAATAAAAGAATAAAAATTGCTGCTTTACTTAAAATGAAAGAAGTTGCTGAAAATCTTGGAGAAATGAACAGGGTTATTGAATATTATAAACAACTTGTAGATGAAGATAAGCCAAAATCTAAAGAGCATTTTTCAAATCTTGAACAACTGCTTGAATCTTTAGAAGAATGGCAGACATTAGCAAAGTTAATTGAAAAAAGACTGGAAGAAAGGCTGGATCCAAAATCTAAAAAATATTATACTGATAAACTTGTTGATATTTATCAAAATAAAACTCAAAATAAAGATAAAGTTTTTATGAGCTTATCAAAAGAGTTTCAAAAAAACCCAAAAGATAAGAAAATTAAAGAACAACTTGAGGATATGATAGATGAAACAGGAATGCATGAAGAACTTCTTGGTTTTTATGAAGGAATTGTTGAAAACATTGTTGATAGAAATATCAAAAAGGATTTATACTTAAAGATAGGAGAAATTTTATCTGATAAACTTGGAGAAGATGACGATGCATTGGAAGTATATGAGAAATTACTTGCTTTGGTTCCAAATGAAATAACTGCAATTGAGAGACAGGTTGAGCTTTTATCAAAAAAAGAAAAAAATGAAGAAATTATAGCTAAATTAATTGATTTAAATAATAAGCTTGGTCATCATTATCTTACTAGAGGAAAAGATGAAATAAAGGCAATTGACTTTTACTATAATGTTTTAAATCTTGATCCAAGTAATGAAAATGCTTTTAAGGCTCTTGACAAGCTTTTTACAATGAAGAAAATGTGGGATGAAAAATCTGATTTGTTAAAGTTAAAAGTTCAAAATCTTGAAGGAGCAGCTAAAGGGAAGCTTTCTTTTGTTTTAGCTGAAATACTTTATAAGCAGTTAGATGCCAAAGAAGACAGTTTTCAGTATTTTATTGATGCTTATAAAGAAGGAGAGGTTAAAGCTCTTAAGTATATCGAAATAATTGCAAAGGAATCTGATAATTATGATATTTTACTTGAATATAAGATATCGTCAATTGAACAATTAAGAACTCCTAGGGAAAAAGCAATTTCCTTAAAAGAAATTGGGGATATTTATCAGGAAAAAATGATGGAACCTGAAAAGGCAATTGAATTTTTTATTAAATCTATTAAATATAATCCTAAAGATACAGAACTTGCAATTAAAGTTTTAGAATTCGTATTTGAGAATGAGCTTTTTAGTATGATTGAAGATGCATTACCTGAAATAGGAAAAGCGATTACTTTAAAAAAGAGTTTTGATTTATATTTTAAACTTGCAGAAATATCATATCAGTTAAATAAAAAAGACGATGCGGCTATTTTTTATAAAAAAGCGAGTGATTTAAATAAAAAAGATTTTGAATCAATTTTAAAACTAGCTAATTTATATAAAGAAATTGAAGATTTTCAAAAAGCACAAAGAACTTATCAATTTATATTAACTCAGTTTAAAACATTAGAAGATGACCAGAAATATGATGTATGGGTTAATATCGCTATTGTTTCATCTAGGCTAAAAGATAGAAAAGCTAGAAAATTCTTTGAAGAAGCTTTTAAGATTTCCAGAGCAGATATTGAAGTATTAAGAGAGTATTATAAACTACTTGATAATGAGCTTGATTTTGAAAATTCAATTAATGTAAGGCTAGAAATAATTGATTTGATTGATGATACTCAAGAGCTTATTGACTTATATACTGAGATAGCTGAAATTTATAAGAAAAAGCTGAATAATCCAGAAGCATCTTTAAAATATTACAACGAAGTATATAAACTTGGAGCAAATAATCAAGAGCAGCTATTGATATTATTAGACAGATATACCAGTTCTAAGAATTTTAATAAATCTGTTGAAATAATAAAGAGGTTGATTGAGTTAGAGAAGGATGCAGATAAAATTATTGATTATAAATTTGAGCTTTTAAATATTTATGAAAATAATTTAAAAAATGATAGAGAAACAATATTAATATATAAAGAATTATACGAAGAGTTGCCAGATGATAACGAAGTTATTGCTGGTTATGAAAAATATTTAAAAAAATTAGGAATGTGGCCACAGTTGATTTCATTTTATATTGATAAAATAAAGCTTAGTGATAGCTCTAAGAATAATAAATCTTATTGGTTGATAATTGCTGATATATATGCAGCAAGGCTGAATAATCTTGATCAGGCCATAACAGCATTAGAGCAAGCTTTAAAAATTGATAGTAAAAATATAAAACTTAGAACGATGGTTGTTTCTGTTTATATGAAGTTAAATAAAAATCCAAAAAGACAAATTGAACTTTTAAGAAAGAATGTAAAATCTAATCCTATGGATGCTAGTAGTTACCATTTATTGTTTAATGCTTTTGTTAATGCTAAAAATATTGATGGAGCTTATGTTGTTGCCAGAATATTAAGATTCTTAGGAAAGTTAAATTCAGAAGAAGAAGTGATTTTGAAAAAGTTTAAAAATAAATCCAGATTAAATTTTAATATGGTTTTATCTGATTATCACTGGGATAAAATAATTCATCATAGATTAAAAAATCAAATTACAGATATATTTTACTCTATTAGTGTTCCAATGGCTAAACTTTATTCTAAATCTGAAAAAGATTATAAATTTACGATTAAAGACCAATTGGATTTAACTCGCAATAACAACTTATTTTCAACTGTTTATCAGCAAACTTCAGTATTTTTAAATAGGCCTCTTTATCCTTTATTTTTAAAACAAGGAGTAAGTGGTATTGAGTTTATAAATAGAAATGATGGTTCAATGTCATTACAAATTGGTTTTGATGTTTACAATAACAATAGAGACAAGGAATTATTATATATGCTTGGTAAATCAATAACATATTTAAGACCTGAATTTATGCTCGCTAAAATTGTTTCTGGTCATGTTGTCAAAAACATATTCTTAGGTGTTTTATCTTATGTTAGGCCAAGTTTAAGTTTATCTGGTGATATGGAGCAACTACAGGCAATAACAAACTTTTTTGAGAAATATACTTCTCCTGAAACATTGGAGAGTATAAAAGATGTTGTTGAGGCATTTTTTAATGCAAAGGGAAGTATAGATTTAAATAAATGGCTAAATGCTGTAGAATTTACAGGTAACAGAGTTGCTTTTCTATTTACTCAGGATTTAGAGCTATTGCAAAATATGTTTAAAAGAGAAACTGTTGGCTTGTTATCAAAAGCTGATTATAAGGCTAAAATGGCGGACATATTAAACTACTCTGTTAGTAATGATTATCTTGAATTAAGAAAAGAAATAGGTTTATCTATTAAATAATTGTTATTGTCGTTCAACTGTTATAAATAACATTTTTACTTGAATTTTAAGTCATTGTCTTAAAATTTATTAAAATTATAAATTGCAGATAAATTATAAAACTCCTTATTGGATTATTGATATATAATTATGTTAATAATATTTTTATTTATGGAGGTATATGGCTATAAAAAAAGATGCTTTGTTAATTCCATTTGCCAAAATTTATTTTATGCTAACTGGCTATATTTTTCAAATTGTAATTGCCAGAATGCTTACTAAATCAATGATTGGTATGTTTAATTATGTTAATTCGGTTATTTCTCCTGTAAATATGATTATGGTTCAGGGAGGTGTTCAGACTGCTAGTCATTTTATTGCAAAGTCTGATAACTCTGAAATAAACAGTATAAAAAATAAATTATTAAAATTATTTTTTTCTATTTCAGTTATTCTATTTTTAATTTTACAGGTTTTTGCAAATAAAATATCTCAAATAATAACAAAAAATGTTGAAAATTCCATATATTTTAGAATTGCCCTTTTTATTCTTATGTTTTATTCTGTTTATGCAGTATTAATTGGAGTTTTTAATGGGCAAAAGAAGTTTAAGAATCAGGCTTTTTTTGATATATCCTATAGTACGCTAAAGCTTGTTTCTGTTTCAGTTTTCTTGTTTTTAGGCTTTAAACTCTATGGGCTTCTTTTGGGCTGGGTTCTTGCAACTTTTATTATTACTGTATTAGCTTTTTTATTTTCAGTTAAGAGTAAAGAAATAGGAGATAATCCTACTGAATCTATTATAACATATAAGGATATTTTTAATTTTGCTTTGCCAATTATTATTTCACAGTTTTTTTTCTATATTTTATTAAATCTTGATACATGGATGCTCGGTATATTATCATCAAAAGAAACAGTTTTAATAAATGGAGGAAATTATTTAACTATAACTACCCTTTCACGAATTCCGTATCAAATTGTTATTTCAATAACCTTTATAATCTTTCCATTTATATCAAGGCTTTCCCATCTAAAAGACAATAAAACTATAAAACTATATATCGAAACAAGTTTAAGATATTCTGTTTTAATTGCAGCACCATTTGTAATATTGATATCTGCTTATCCAACTATCTTTCTAAAAATAATATATGGAAATCGTTTTATTGAGAATGCTTCTTATTTATCTATTTTAGTTGTTGGAGTACTTTTTCTTGCTCTTTTTATGATTAATATCACAATAATTACGGCATCCGGAAGACCTCATGTTTCAATGATGATTACTCTTTTAGTTATACCTATTGATATTTTATTAAATTATTTTTTTATTTTAAAATATGAATTATATGGAGTTGTGATTGCAACAAGTATTTCTTTTTTTATATCATGGTTGCTTTCTTCTGTTTATGTTTTTAAAAAGTATAAAGCCTTTTTACCAATAAAGACATTTTTAAGATTTATTATTATATTTTTTACTTATCATGCTGTTTTTAGTTTATTCAAAGATAAATTAGGTATTATTCAGGGAATGATGTCTCTTGTTTTAGGAGGTATCGTCATTTTTGTATTGTTTTTTATTTTATTTGAATTTAGTAAGAAGGATTTAAGTGATTTAAAGTTGATGTTTAAAAAGAAAGCATAATGTTTCATGAGGAACAATAATCAAGAATTTACTTAATTTTATCTTATCTTTCTACATGATGCAAATCCAGCACCTTTTGTATGTGGATGACTACAGATTTCATTCTCGGTACAGCACTTGTCCATACAAGCCCGTTTTGCACATTTAATATTTATATTAAGTTTATTATCTGTAAATAAATATGTACTTCCTTTTTTTTGCCAGTTTTTTAAAGGAATTTTTACTGATTTATATCTTGTTTTATTTAAAGATATATACCACTTTGATAACTCCTGTGGCTTTAATCCTTTTCCTTCTCCTTTAAAGCTAAATCTCCCTGAATAATCTGTTTTTATTTTTTTAATACTCTCTTGTTTATGATTTATTAATTTGATTTCAACATCTTTTAATCCTTGATTTTCATAACTAATATATGAAAATCCTGAAATATCATATTTATAAGTGATTTCATTTTTTACAATAGGAGTTTTTACTGGAGTTTCATTTTTTTTATGATTACAGGAGAAAAAAAGTATTAAGCTGATTATAACTATAATATTTTTATATGTTTTCAAAATGCTTCCTTTTATTAAAATTCGTATCATTAACATTTAGACTCTTTGTGGCTAAATGTTCCACGGAAAACCACATTATAAAAGTGGGTTGCAGTGGTTTAACTAAACATAAAGTCATTATTATCAAGGCAATTAACACAATCCTCTTCTTTCTTCTCTTCTACTTGTATTAACGAAATACCTTGCTTACCATCCATCATTACTGATATTGGCTTTTTAAAATGAAAATGTTTACTGTATGTTTTTTCTTCAACTAATTCAGCATATTTCATTATTTTATCAAAATCTATATAATTTGTTTTGCTGTCTCTTTTAATTGTAAAATAGCCTACATCCATAGATACTATATTGTGAAAAAAGTGAGAGCCTAGTGAGGCATCAGGAGAAAATCCTTCCAAATCAGTTTCAATGATAACTTTAGCATTAGATATTTGAGTCCAAAGTACTGGGATTCCTAGCCATCTGTCACTTGTTCCCCATCTTCCAGGGCCAACAAGTATGTATTTTTTATCACTTTTTTTAAACTTATTATTAAAATATTCTACTTCTGTAACCATGTCCAGGGTTTTAGATTTATCAAATTTATCATGGTCAATAATTACAATATCTGTGATTGTATCAATCAAACCATTTCCTAAGCAGTATTCAGTATAGAGTAGTAAGTTTTCTTTTTTTATTTCATCCATTTTTATATCAAAAATATGTTCACCTTTTATGAGAGGCTTAATTTGTAATATGTAAAAAGTTGCTTTATTATGCTTGTTAGGTTTTAAGTTAACTGCAAATTCTATTTCAACAGGAGAGCCCATTGCTGTTTTAAATAATTCTAAAATTAAATTAACAGTTTGAGCAATAGGATATTTATTGTATTTAACTGTATTTGCAAAGTTTATAACTCTTGGTCCTTTTATATAAGTTCCAGGTACAACTCTTCCGTTTTTTATATCATAAGTTGAAGCGAGGTCATTTAAAACATTATCCTTTTCAGCTCTTTCAATTGATTTTTTAACGAGCGTAACATCTTCTCCCTTTAATAAACTAGGTTGGTCTTTAGATAGGTCAATTGCATAAAAATCTGTTTGACTAGCTGTAAACTGGTCTTTTGATGATAATATTTCAAGCTTTGGGTACTTAGGTGAAAATCTAAATGCTTTTTCTCCTTCAACAACATATCTTCCAAGGCCTAAGGCTAAAACAACAATACCATCTTCTGGTTTCATGTATGAAAATGGGTAATAATTGTATGATTGTGCTACACCGCTTATATGTGGATAATACAAGTCGTCATATCTTTCACCAATAACTTCCTGAATAATAACTGCCATTTTCTCTTCTTCAATTTTATAGTCAACTGCTTCAAAATAGTTTTTTGCAGTTTCTGTAAATATTGAAGAGTAAACAAGTTTTATTGCATTTGTTAACTGTTTAAGTCTTATATTTATATCTTTATGAGTATTTGGAAGTAAGTAAGTATGATAAACTCCTGCAAAAGGATGTAACAGTGAGTCCTCAAATAAGCCTGATGAGCGAACAGCAATCGGCCTATCTACATCTTTAAGATATCTTTTTAGCTTATCTATTAACTTATCAGTTAGCTTTGCTGCAAGAAAGTTGTTTTTCGTTCTTAAATAATCTTTTTCAAAATAAATTGTTTCATCGAGGAATTTATTGTTATCAATAAACTGTTCAAATTCATAGGTTCCAATAATTGCTGTTTTGGGTATTTTTATCGAAATATCAGGAACTAATTGAGAGAAATTAATATTTTCAACCATAGAGCTTGAAAATGCCATTCCCCTGCCCTTACCGCCAAGAGAGCCTGGTGATAACCTTGTAATATATGTATCTTCTCTGTATCTTGAGTTTTCAAATTCAATGATTTCACCTTTTTTACTTTCATATATAATTCTTTTTAAGGGAAGTAAAATTGAATCTTTTAATTTTTTTATAGATGAAAATGATGTTGAATCCTGAGACCTTAATTTTTGTGCAACTTTAATATGTCCTCTGGCAATAAGCCAAACAGAAAAATGATTTTTACCTGCATGATACTTTATTGATTCATTTGGCAGAGTTTCAAATAATTCCTCAAACTCTTCTATTGTATGAGCAGAAGCAATTGGTTCTCCATTTTCATTTCTAAAAATAAAATCTCCGAACCCTAAGTTTTCAACAAAATATTTTTTTAATTCTAGGTGTAATGATTCAGAGTTTTTATATAAAAAACTGCTTTCATTCTCAAAAGCTTTTGGAGCATTAAAAATATTTGAAGATTGTAATAGAGTTGGAAGTGTAGGAGTTCTTTTTTTTACATATTTAATAAACTTTATACCTGCTTCTTCATCAATAACACCATTTTTTTTGTATTTTACATCAGAGATAACACAAAGAAGATAATCTTTATATTTTTGATATATTTTTACTGCATCATCATAGTTAGATACTGTTAAAATTTTAGGTCTTGCTCTCATTCTTAACATTTTGCTAAATTCATCGCTTTCTTCTTCAATTAAACTCTGAATTTGCTTCATGACAACTGTGTAAATTATTGGCAGATACCTTGAATAATATCTGATTGAGTCTTCTACAAGTAAAATCACCCTAACCATTCCTTTTTTTGTATCTTTTTTAGCATTAATTTTATCTTCAATATACTTTATCATTGCTAAAAAGATTTTACTATCTCCATTCCATACAAAAAGTTTATCTATAAATTTTAATTTATCCTCATGTTTACTAAGATATTTAATGTCGCTATTATTATTTAATAACAGTAATATTGGCATTTTCTTTTTAAACTCTTTAATCTTTTTTGAGATATCAAAAGGAGATTTTTTATCAACCCCCATCATAATAATAACTAAATCATATCTTCTTTTTTTCATTTTAGCTTCAGCTTTTTCATAAGATGGAACTGATGTAATTCTTGGGGCATTTGATATATTTAACTGATAAAACTCTCTAAATATTAATTCTGATAACTTACCCTCCTGCTCTATTATATATGCATCGTAAACAGTTGATATTAAGAGTATTTCTCTTACTCTGTATTGCATCAAATCATGAAATATGTCTCTATCTGATATGTTTTTGCTTAAAACATCTTGTAGTAATTGATTATCCATTTAAGAACCTTAAAAGTACAAGTAAATATATCATTTAGGATTGTTTTTAACAAACTTTTTATGTTTTTTTTATTATTTCACTCCACTATTGATGTTTATTTATTTAATATTGGTAAAATATAAGAATGTTATTATGTCAGAAAAATTCTGAAAAGTTACTTTTTGTTTTCAATCACAATAATTAAAAAACCTGCAAATTGTGCTAATGGAGTATCTTTTAGTAAGTTTTCTGATTTGTAAAAAATATCTTTTATAATAGGTAGGTCATAAACAAAAAAAGCAGGGGTAACTATTCTTACACCTTTTACTGTTTTAACATTAAAAGTTCTAGGAAGAAAGCATTTAATATCTTTTAAAGTATCATATCTTGTATAAACAGAATCATCTGTTATGTTTTTTGATATTATATTAGAAGGCTTTATTTTTTTTATAAATGTTCTTAGTGAATTTCTGTTATAGAACTCAAGAACTGCAACTCCATTAGGTTTTAAAACTCTTTTTATTTCATGTAATGTCTTTTCTATTGCTTCTATATGAGCTAAAACCTTATATGAATATACTAAATCAAAAGTATTATCTTCAAATGGCATATTTGATGCTTCAGCATGATAAACTTCAAGCCCTCGTTTTTTAGCTTTTTCAAGCATTTTTTCAGATAAATCAATACCAATAGCCTTACTTACACTTTTATTAACTTCTTTTAGTATTAACCCCGTACCACAACCTAATTCAAGAACTTTATCTGTTTTATTAAGGTATCTATTCAAAATTGATATTTCCATATCATCAATCATTTGATGATAACCCTGTCCTCTTTTGTTTTCATATATTTTTGCAAATTTATCATAATAATCCTGATTGTCAATACTGTCAGAACTTTTTTTATGTGAATTTTTGGTAAAGTTTTTCATAATTATCCACCATAATATTATTTGTAAAGTATTTTTTTATAACATTTATATTTTTAAGCCCAAACTCTGTTCTAATGGATAGTTTTTCCATGTTTTTTAAGATTATACCTAGTTCATGAAAGCTTTTTGTAATAAAAATATTATCTTCTTTATTTATTTCTCTAAAAAATGGATTGTCAAAAAGTATTATATTTTTTTTATAAGCCATCGCTTCAAGTACAACAAGAGGAATATCCATTTTGGCATATAAATCAGTTTGTGTCATTATTAAAATATCAGTTGCAAGTAAAAGTTTTTTAAAGTTTTCAAGTTCTCCATATAATTTCAAAAAAGAGCTTGATATTCCAAGTTGTTCAATTTTTATTTTTAAATTATATAATTCTTTTTTGTCTTTTAAAGTTTTTTGTCTTATTGCAAATATAAATTTATATTTTTTATTTTGGCTTTCTTGCTCTTTTATGAATTCAAGAAATTTATATAATGAGTTGTTGTAATCACCGGCATAAAGAATTGTTAGTACATTATTATCAATACCAAATTTATTTTTTTCATATAGGATTTCATCTTTATTAAATGGTTCAATATCTATTCCTGGATAAATTCTTGTTACATTTTCATAGCCAAGCTTATTTAATTTTAGCTTGGCAACATCACTCATTGTAACGATTTCATCTCCAAAAAACATAATTTCTGAATTATTGAAGTTTCTGGGAAGTGACAATACTGTTTGTATTGATGGTTGATATTTTAGCTTTTGAATAAATGATGTTGCAATGGAGGCTTTTATATTAGGAGAAAAAAAGTAATGATAAACAGTGTTTTTGTAATCAGGTTTTAGTAGATTAAAGAAAATAGAAAGTTGTTGAGATACTGATAGTGAATATGATGTATCTGTTTGATATATCATATTTTCTATATGATTATCACTAAAGTCAGTATTACCATCAGAAAAATATTCTATATTAAAGTTTTTTATGTTATTTAGTATTTCCTTGATTATGTTTTTTGCAGAATCATTCCAAGGGGGAGATGGTGATTTTGATATTATTTTTATTTGTTTTTTTTCCATGTCTCGCAAAAATAAAAATCTATTATACTAAATTAATATTTTAGTTGCAAGATTAATAATTTTTACGATAAAACTTTACATAAAGCGTATTTATTCCGTATAATGTTATAATTAACCTTATAAAAGAGGAAAAATGAATATTTCTTATGATAAACAAAATAAAATGATTAATGGAGAGGTTAAAGAAGATGTTGAAATAATAAATGAGTTATTTAAAAGTTTTATTCTTCCTTTGGAAAGTACTAAAAGTTTAATTCAATCTCTTGAAACAATAGAAGACCCATATAAAGGTAATTCAGACTTCCTTTACTACATTATAGATAAGCTAATAAAAAGAGAACTTGAAATACCAAAACTGTCTGTAACAACAACAAGGTTAATAGAATTACTTAATGATAAGGATACTCCATTTGATGACTTTGCTGCACTTGTTAAACTTGAGCCTTTTATTGCTGCAAAGATAATGAAATTATCAAATTCTGCTTTTTATAGGGGTAATTATGAAATAACTTCTGTAGAAATGGCAATTAGTAGGCTTGGTTTAAAAAAGCTTAAAGAAATAATTATGGTTTTGGCATTTGATAAAATTGTATTTAAAACGAAAAAAGGAAAAGATTTAGTTTTAGAAAGCTGGAAAAACTCGATTTATACTGCAGTTACATCACAGGAAATTATAAAATTATTAAATGATAATTCAATTAATTCAGAAAATATTTATACAACATCTTTGTTAAAAGGAATAGGAGAGTTTATTATTTTAGCAATATTAGATGATTATCTTTCTACAATAAAAGGGGCTCCTGTTCCTGATGATGTATTTGTTTATAGGTTAATTAATTCATTTAAATATAAAATTTCATCTATTGTTTTAAAAGAATGGGGTTTTCATAAGGATATTTATATGAGTATTGCTCATTTGGAAGGTGGGCTTAGTAATCTGAAAGCAAAACAAGAGAAAATTATCTTTTTTTCAGATAGAATTTCATTTCTTTTTTATAAAAATAGATTTGAGTTATTAAATCATGAAGCTTTTTATGAAGCATTACTTGATATTACTGACTTGGTAGATATTAATGTAGATAAATTAATTAGTTTAAAATCTTTTCTTGATAGTGAGACATCTACCTTATTTACTATTTTAGGATAAAGATAATCTAGATTTACAAGAAAAGGAGTCTAGTGAGTAACTTTAATTTTACAGAAAAGATTAATACTATTTTAACCAGAATAACAAAAGAAAAATACAAACAAAAAGAAATGGAAGATTATTTAAGAGTATTGATGTATTATCTTCATGATTTAAATACAAGAAAAGAGTTTACTCATGAAATCATTAATCTTCTAGGAAGTACTAATGAAAAAACAAGATATATTGCAATTGTTTTATTATATAAAATACAAGAAAAAACTTTAAGCTTTTCTATAGCAGGAAATAAAGAAAATATAAAAGAGCTTGATGATGTTATTGCAAATTTTAAAATAGATTCAGATATAAAAATTAAACACTCTGATTATGAACATGAAAGTAGACTTACTGGTTATAATTTTATATTACTAGTTTCTCATAATAACCTTCATATTGAATCAGTAAAATCTATAGAAGTAGACATATCATCTTATAAAGAAGTTCTTGAAAATATGATGATAGAAACAGTGAATAGGTTAGCTAATTATTTACCAACAGAAGATGAAATATTTAATACTTTAATAAAATTAATAAAGAAAAAAAAATTAATAAAGAAAAAAAAAACCAGAAATACTAGACTATTGGAGTAAGTATAGAGACTACTCAAATAATAAAGAGGAATTTGAGAATAGAGTAATATCCCTTTTAGATAGTGAAGATAATAACTTAAGAGAATTTGCTGTATTATTATTATTAAAATGGCAACTTCCAAATAATAAAGACTTATTAGAGCCTTTAAAAAATGATAAAAATAAAAAACTAAAAAAGATGGTAGTAGATTTTTTAGAAATTTCAAGTATGGTTTTTAATATTTTAAGTAAAGAAGAACTAGATGCATTAATAGAAGAAGATGAATATAACAAAATTAGAAAATATAAATATGATTTAGCAATACATAAAGTCGCAGGAATAGGTGATTTAGTGGGTGTAAAATATCTCTTAAAAAAGGGGTATAAAGTTACAGATAAGAATCATGGAGATAAAAGAAGAGTAATACATTCAGCAGTAGCTTCTAATAATTTTAAATTAGTTGAATTTTTATTAAATAATAAAGCTAAAACCACATGTTTAGATTTAGAAGGAAATACTCCATTACATTATGTATCTAAAGATACGCCTTTAGATACTATCAAACTATTAATAAAAAACGGGGCAGATATCAAGGCCATAAATAAAGAGATAACAACCGATAGATATTGGACCTACCCAAATCCAGTTTTCCTTAATGTCTTATTAACGGCTAACAAAGAAGTTTTAGATTTCTTTATAAAAAAAAGAATAAAGCTGTCACAATTTGATATAAGACGAGCATTATCAGGTTCTGATATTGATAACTTTATTTTTATTATGGGTCATCTTAAATCTATAAATTACAATTTTGATGATATGAGTTATTTTGATTTAAATAGTAGATATGTTATTTCTGATTATAGAAAGATTAGAAATAACATATTAAATAACAAAAAAAATGATTTATCAATTTATAGTGGAGATAAAGAGGTTTTTTATTTTGAAATGCCAGGTTTTAATCTTAAAATGAAATATACTTCTCTTTTAGTTCTGGCTTTATATTCTGATAAAATAGAAGATATTAAATTTATTATAGATAATAAATTAGAAGGGGTTTCTGATATAATCTTCGCTATATCTATAGCGATTTATAAAAATAAAAAAAGTAAAGAATTAAAGTATTTAATAGAAAATTATTATAATAATTTTAATCCTTTTAGAATTGTTACAAAAGATGAAAAAGAAACTCTCTTGTCTCTTATACTAAAAGTCTATTTAGCAGTAGATAGAGAGGAGCTACTAAATAATCTTCTTAAAAATAGTTATATAGAGGAGTATAGAAAAGATAATGATTTAGATAATAATCTAGAGATAATTTCTAATCATTATATACATTAAATAAATAAACTATATTTAATTAATGAAGATAAAAACCCACGGATAGGTGGGGAGAGAAATAAAAACTACTCAACAACAGTAAATTGCCCCATCATTCCATTATCTTCATGTTCTAGAAAGTGGCAGTGATACATATAAGTATTTTTATTATCTGTATAGTCTGTCATTTTAACAAGTAATTTAACTCTTTCATTAGGAGCAAGATAAACTGTGTCTTTATAGCCTTTTTCATTTGATTTTACATTGTTTTTACTGCCGTTTCTTTCAATTATAATAAAATGAGTTGCATGAATATGAAAATTATGACTTGTATTCATAGTATTATTTACTTCCCATATTTCAACTTTTCCCACAGGAATTTCCTCATTAATATAGTTCATATCCATAGAGCGACCATTAATATATAAGTTTCCCATTCTTCCTGATAAAGTAAATTTTCTTGTTCTTTTTGCATCTTTTATATTATAAAAATTTAAATTAGTAAGTTTATTAGGTGTTGTTGTTGTCTCTAATGATATTGTATTTTCTATATTTATTTTTAGAAAAGATTTATTAGTTTTTATTTCTTCTAAGTATATAGACTTACCCTTTAAGTTTGTTAAATTTATGATGATTTCAGCTCTCTCTCCAGGGCTTAATAATAAACTAGTTAACTCAACAGAAGTTTCTAAAAGTGAATTATCTGTTGCAATTTGTTTAAATTTTTGATTATTGCTAAATTTTAAATTATAAACACTTGAATTTGACCCATTTAATATTCTAAAACGAATTTCTTTGGCTTTTAAATCAATAAAAGGCTCAAATACCCCATTAGTTAAAAAAATATCGCCATTATATCCATGCATTACTTCTCTCATATTTGGAGAATAAACGAATTGACCATCTTTGCTAAAAAACCTATCTTGTAAAACTAAAGGAATGTCATCAACTCCATAAGTTTTAGGTAAATCAAGGTTTTTAATTTCATCATCTTCAATAATAATAAATCCAGCAAGTCCTTTATATACATGCTCTGCAGTTTTACCCATTAAATGAGGGTGATACCAGTTTGTTGCAGCTTTTTGCTTTACTGTATATTTTGCAGACCATGATTGACTAGGCATAATTTTTTGATGTGGCCCTCCATCCATATTTGCAGGAACATGCATACCGTGACCGTGCATAGTAGTTGCTTCATTAAGTAAATTTGTAAAGTTTAAAGAAACTTTATCTCCATTATCAAACCTAAGTGTAGGCCCTAAAAAACTTGTATTTACTCCATAAGTATTAGTTTTATAGCCCTTAAAAAACTCATGAGTTGATTTCTGAATTTTTAAATCATAATTCTTGACACCATCTATAATTGTAGGTTCAAGTACTGCTGGAATTGTAAGTGGATTATCGAATTTACCACTTTCATACTTTAAGCTAGAGCTTCTGTTATTCATCATATTACATGAATAGATAAAAAAAGGGATTAAGATAATTGTGATGGTAAATAATTTATTGATTTTCATAAAGTCTCCTGTAAAATTGATTTTATTTATTGAAAATTACTTTCAACTATTTATTTTAAAGCAATCTGTTTTCCAAGTTGAAATCAAAAAGGTAACTAACTGATTTTAACGACTTATCCTGTTTTATAAGTTGTTTTTATATTAAATTAATGTTATTTTTGAAGAGTATTCTTTAGGTTTATGTAGAAATATCTGCACTCATTTTAATAGTTTTCAAGATGAATTTCAAAATATGATTGTGGATGTAAACAAGCGGGACATACTTCAGGAGCTTCATTGTCTTCATGAAGATATCCACAGTTTCTACATTTCCAAACAATAACACCATTTCTTTCAAAAACTTTTCCTGCTTCAAGATTTTCATATAGTTTTCTAAATCTATTTTCATGAGCTTCTTCTGCCTTAGCAATCATTGTAAATGCTTTTGCAATATCTTCAAAACCTTCCTCTTCTGCAATTTTTGCAAATTCAGGATATAAACTACTCCACTCTTCGTTTTCACCATCTGCAGATGCCTTTAAATTCTCTAATGTGGAGCCAATTTTACCAGTAGGATAACTTGCTGTGATTTCTAATTCTCCACCTTCTAAAAATTTAAAAAATCTTTTAGCATGCTCTTTTTCATTTAATGCTGTTTCAGTAAATATAAAGTTAGTACTTATTAACTTTACCTTGACAGTGAGTATCGATATACCTGTATATACTAGTTAGATACTTTAAAAAGGGAGAAATATGAAGTACATAATATTGATATTGTTTACATTCTTAATATGGGGAGCTGAAACGAATACAGTAAAGTCAACAGAAAACCAGCCTAATGCAATAAATAAAGATAAGGATAGCAAAACTACAGAGGCTGTGGAGCAAAAAATAATAAAAAAAGAAAAGAAGGAAAAAGATGATGGAGTAATAATAAGAGGAATGCCAACTATTTCTTCCAATCCTACAACAGGAACAGGAGTTGGAGCTACAGGAGTGATGATTTATAAAGTTGATAAAAATTCTTCTCCTTCTCAAGCTCTTATTGTAGGACAATATACTAATACGAGTAGTTATAATGTATTTTTAATTAATAAAATGTTTTTTAATTCTGATAAGTGGCAATCAAATACTGTTGCGGGCTACCTTTATAATAACAATAGTAACTCTATTCCTTCAGACATAGAAATTCCTGTGGGAGTTCCTATTTCTCCTGATGATAAAATAGAGTATAATCTAAAGATTAAAGTTGCATATCAACAATTTCTTTATGGTATAAAAAATAAGTATTATGTAGGTTTACAAGGTTATTATATTGATCAAAAATTTAATGCTTTGAACTTAGCGGGTGAATTATTCTTAAAAAGTAATGGTATAACCGATTCGTTGAGAGGAGGCTATGGCCTTACATTTAATTATGATTCTCGAACAAAAAAAGAACTTTTTTATCCTACAAATTCTTCCTTTATTGGCTTTACACTAAACCATTTTCCAACATGGATGGGATTAGATAATGAATATTATAATGCAATTATTAATGCTAGAAAATATATTCATGGTTTTAAGCATGGAGATGTTTTTGCTATGCATTTATATATGCACTTCTCAAGCGAAAATACACCTGATGCAGCTCTTGCAGGATTAGGTTCAAGAAATATGTTGCGTGGATTCCCTATTGGATTATATAAAACTCGTCATTTAGTTGGAACTCAGGGAGAATATCGTTATCTTATTGAAGATACGCGTTTAAGACTTACTGCTTTTGCTGGATTTGTAAACTTAAGTGGTGGCTCTAAAGGAACTGATTTAGGAAATAGAGATAAAGATAATGGAAATTATTATAGTGGAGGAATGGGATTGCACTATATTTTAGAGGAAAATCAAGGGCTTGATTATAGAGTTAATTTTGTTTATACAAATAAAAATGAATTTTCTGTTTATGCAAGTATGAATCAAGCATTTTAGTATAATTCAAATATATTAAATTAGTTAATGGAATCCCTATAAATGAAGATAGTAAAAGGCTATATACTGCTATGAATTTTCAAGGAGTAATATAGGTATATCTTTGGGCCATATCGGCAATGGCTTTAAAAGGCTAGAAATAATTATTGCTTATAATCTTTCTATCATACTTATAAACTTTTTTTTACCAGTTAACTACAATTAATTATTTGACAATACTATGTTTTAAATTATATATTTTTATTTTATAAATTCACAATTTTTAAAGGAAACTAATGAGTAACTTTAACTTTACAGAAAATATCAATACTATTTTGATTACAATAACAGAAGAAAAATATAAAAAAAAGGAAATGGAAGATTATTTAAGAACATTAATGTATTATCTTCATAATTTAAATACAAAAAAAGAGTTTTTTCATGAAATTATTAATCTTCTAGGAAATAAAAATAAAAAGACAAGAGAGATTGCTCTTGCTTTATTTCATAAAATGAGAGAAAAGAGTTTAAGCTTTTCTATAGCAGCAAATGAAAAAAATGCAAAAGAGATTGATAATGTTATTGAAAATTTTAAAACAGATTCAGATTCAGATATAGAAATTAGGCACTCTTATTATACATACGGAAATGGGCTTACTGGTTATAATTTTATATTATTCATATCTCATAACCGTCTTGAAATTGAATCAATAGACTCTATAGAAGTAGATGCTTCATCTTATAAAGAAGTCCTTGAAAGTATGATGAAAGAAACAGTTAAAAGAGTGCTTAATTATTTACCAACAGAAGATGAAATATTTAATACTTTAATAAAATTAATAAAGCAAAAAATATACCCAGAAATGCTAGATTATTGGAGTAAATCCAGAGATTATTCAAATAATAAAGAAGAATTTGAAAATAGAGTAATAGCTCTTTTAGATAATGAAGATGATAATTTAAGAGAGTTTGCTGTGATATTATTATTAAGATGGCAGCTTACAAACAATAAAGAATTATTAGAGCCTTTAAAAAATGATAAAAATAAAAAAGTAAAAAAGAGGGTAGTAGATTTTTTAGAAAGCTTAAGTATTGTTTTTGATGTTCTAACTAAAGAAGAACTTGATGAATTAATTAAGCAAGATGAGAATTATAATAATAGAAAAAATAAATGTGATTTAGCTATACATGAAGCAGCAGAAAAAGGAGATTTAGTAGGAGTAAAATATCTCTTAAAGAATGGATATAAACTTACAGATAATGGTGGAGATAAAAGAAGAGTAATACATTCAGCAGCATCTTCTAATAGCTTTAAATTAGTTGAATTTTTATTAAATAATAAATCTAAAGCAACACAATTAGATTCAACAGAAAATACTCCATTACATTATGTATCTAAAGATACTCCCTTGGAAACTATTAAGTTATTAATAGAAAAAGGTGCAGATATTAAGGCCATAAATAAAGATATAAAATCTAATTATGTAGGGGATTATCAAAGATCAGTGTTCTTTAATGTTTTATCAAGAGCTAATAAAGAAGTTTTAGATTTTTTTGTTGGAAAAAAGATAAAACTATCAAAAATAGATGATATAGGAAAATTGTTTTCATATTGTAATATGGATAATTTTACCTTTATGATGGATTATCTTAAATCTATAAAACACCCTCTTAATGATATAGCTTACTTTAATTTCTATAGAGATATTACTGATAATAAGGGGAGTAGAGCTAAAATACTATATGGAAAGTATAATGTTTTAAGAAAGGGAGGAGAAGTTGATATTTTAATGGATGGTGATTTAGAATTTATAAAGATTTTAGAATCTAAAGGATTTGATTTTAATGGAAAGATACCTAAAGGAACAAAACACTATTTTCATTCAGATTTAACTCCTTATCTTTTTATTGCATATAGAAATAAGCGAAGAGTTGTTAGAGAGTTTATATTAAATAATAAAAAAAATGATCTATCAATTTATAAAGGAGATAAAGAAGATTTTTATTTTGAAATGCCAGATTTTGACCTAAAAAAGAACTATGCTTCTCTTTTAGTAATAGCTTTATATCATGATAGGTTAAAAGAAATTAAATTTATTGTTGATAATAAAATAGAAGGAATTTCTGATATAATTTTTGCTATTGCAATAGCAATGTACAGAAATAGAAAAAACAAAGTTTTAAAATATTTAATAGAAAATTATTATAATAATTTTAATCCTTTTAAAACTGCCACAAAAGATGAAAAAGAAACTCTCTTATCTTTGATTCTAAAAGTGTATTTAGCAAAAGACAGAGAAGAGCTGTTGGATAAGCTTCTAAAAAATAGTTTTATAGAAAAGTATAGAAAAGATAATAATTTAGATAATGATTTAGAAAAAATTTCTAAACACTATTTAGAAAATCTTCATAATGATTTATCTATAAAAATAGATGATGAAATGAAAAATGTTAAAAATATAGAAACAATTTATCAATATTTAGAGTCTGGAGAACCAGATAAGATAAAAGCAGCACTTAAAGCATTAAAAAAGAATAAAGACTTTTATCAAAAATCAGAAAAGCGTTATCTAAATATAATAAAAGCAAAACTTAATAATAAAAATGCCACTCTAGAAAATTTTGAAAATGGAATTTTTGATAAAAATGATATTAGAGAATTAGAAAGTAGCTATTTTTATGAAAAAGGACTGGATTTTGCCTTATTAGAAATAAAAGTAACTGTTGATTTTATTGGTGCTATTACTATGAATCATGTAGATGTTGATAAATTTATTATAGAAGCAAAAAAAGTATCTAATGATGTTGGGAAAGTACAAGACTTACAAACTGATTTTTCTAAAGGCTTATTTGAAAAAATTGAAAATGAGGCAAAAATATATCCAGAAGGTTGGTATAGTAAACTTCTTAATAAACTTTTAAAAATGAAAGGTAAATTTGAGAAGATGTTATTTGATAAATCTGAATTCTATTCTGAAGATTATCTTTTTACAGAAGCATTTTTCTTTTTTATTGGTAGAGCTGCTTGGGATGAAATCTATATGGATATATATCAGTCTAGTGTAGAACTTCCAGATACTGTTTGGCTAACAACGCATCTATTAGACTGGAGTACTCAAGAAGGTAACTTAGAAATACCTAAAAATCCTTTTAATTAAAAGGATTTTATCATTATAATATATATTAAATAAATAAACCATGTTTTAAACAAGTTAAACTCCATGGATGGAGAGAAAAAACTAATCACCACAACAAGAATCATCACTATTGCAACATGAACCAGTTTCTTTACTGAAAAATGGCTTTATTAAAAAATAAGCAATTAATAAGAGCATAATTACACTAAAAACTAAATCTATAATACTGCTATGCTCCATATTTTGCATTTTGTATAAAACATCAATATCTTTAATGAAAAAGTCTAAAATAACTCCAAAAACTATACTTAATATTGAAATTACTCCCAAATATATAAAAAGCGATTTTTTACCGAACATCTGAGTAACCACTCCCATAGTAACAGAATTTGTAGCTGGACCCGCAGATAAAAATATAAATCCAGCTCCTGCACTCATGCCTGAAAGCATCAAGCCTGCAACTATAGGTAATGAAGAAGTTGCACAAATATACATAGGTAAGGAAATTATCAATACAAGAGCATAAGTCAAAAAATGATTTTCAAATACCAAACCTAATAAATCTTTAGGTAAAAATGTAGTAAAACTGGCTCCAATAAGTAAGCCTATAAATAAAGCTTTAGCCATATCACCAAATAATGTAATATAAGCATATTCAAAAACTTTTTTTATACTAAATTTTTCTTTTTTTTCATCTTCGTGATCTTCATGCTCAGAGCTACAACAGCAATGCCCATCGCAAGGTTCATCATCTTATTTTTGTTCATCATTCTCTATATTTTGTTTTGCTTGCTTTATTAAATTTTGTAAAATTCCTGCTATTATTGCCATAATCACGGATGTAATCACTCTGTAAACAGTAAAAAAGACTCCAAAAAAGCTATAAGTTGCCATAATAGAGTCAACTCCTGTAATTGGAGTTGAAATTAAAAAACTCTGAACCGCTCCACGACTTGCTCCTTCCTTTTCTAGTGATTTTGCAAGCGGAACAACTGAACAGGAACAAACAGGTAAAGGAATACCCAAAATAGTTGCCTTGATTACAGACATTATAGAGTTTTTACCTAAGTGAGAAGAAATAAAGTCATTTGGTATTAGTTGTTTTAAAACTCCTGCAATAAATAGCCCTATTATCATATAAATGCTCATTGCATTTGTTAATTCCATGAAGTTTTTTAAGAAATCCATTATTATATTCATTAGTACATCTCACAATTATGAACGATATCAGGAATTTCAATATCTAAGGAGTTTATTTTTTCTAAAATCGCTTTTCTAAAAGTATCTAACTCTTCTTTTAAGCTATAAAAAGCCCACTTACCCCTTCTTTCAATATTTAGAAATCCACCTTCTTTTAAAATTTTCAAATGCCTTGAAACTCTTGATTGTATCATATTAAATGAATTTTCAACATCACAAACGCATACCTCTTTATTTATATTTATGAAAATTAATATTTTAATCCTTGTTTCATCGTTAATTGTATAGCTTATCTTTAAGAAATTTTCCACTTATTGCTCCTGTATTGAGTTTATTAAAGTATTAAATATTATATTTTCTTGTTTTATGTTACTCTCCCTTTTGTAAAGGTTATGAATTTGATATTAAATTCAATTATAAACTTATTATAACATAGTGATAATAATATATCAAGATGTTTAGATATGAAATAGGTGTAATCATGATATCATAAATCTCCACCAACAATGGGTTGCAACCCATTGTTGGTGGAAGTAGCCAGGGCTCCCTTGATGCCGATTTGATTCTATTTCATATTGAATATGTAGTTTCTGA
>Ga0256827_10000026_pt1 | contig 73635 bp, 53 predicted proteins | sample CV84metaG_FD_185977 | JGI IMG/M metagenome (GOLD analysis project Ga0256827, IMG submission 185977) | Hydrothermal vent microbial communities from East Pacific Rise, Pacific Ocean - CV84 | ecosystem: Environmental > Aquatic > Marine > Hydrothermal vents | place: Pacific Ocean: East Pacific Rise... | reverse complement strand
TACAGCTATACTTTCTTCTGATAATAAGCTTATTATTATAGGCGGGAAATCAAACTCTGGAGCCTTAAATGATGCTTGGTCTTTTGATTTTACGACTAAAAAATGGGAAAAGCTAAGTTCAGCAACATTATTAAAAGGATATTATAACAGTAACTTTTATAATGAATCAGATAATTCTGTTATCTTTTATGGTGGAAAAGATTTAAATGGTAATATATCAAATTTTCTAAAATACGATATATCAAATAATACATGGAAAGAAATAGATTCTTCACCTGAACCAGGTTCTCTTTCAGGAGCATCAATTATGCTTTCTTCTGATAATAAATTCTATTTATTTGGTGGTTCATTAATTAATGATAAAAATGAATCAGTATCAGTAAATGAAACATGGAAATATCAGGGAATCAAATAGTTTATATTCTTTTTTTTAATTTTTAAATCACTATCATTTAAGCTAGAACATTTATCTACTTTTGTTTTTAAATTTCTTATACATTTAATATTATTATTAATCATTCCAACTTCTATAATTTTATTAAACTTATTTTCAAAATATAAATTTATTTCACTATTCTCATTATATTCATATGAATCAAATAATATCTCATTAGCTAAAGATGTAAAGTATTGATTTTTTAGATTTAGTTTAAGTATCTGTGATATGGTATAGGATATATCTAATAATGATATATACTTTTTTATATATTTTTTACTATAAGTTCTTTTTTGAGAATAAATAACAGCCATAGAGTTAATTTGATCTTTATAAAGAGAGTTATTGGAGTTTAAGTAACCATTTTTACCAGAAGCACTCAAAGAAACAGGTAGAATAAATATATCTGTAGCCTTGGAAGTTTTAAGTATTTTTTTAATTTTTACAACATTAAATTTTATATTAATAATATCACATGATAGAATATTCTCAACACCTTTAAGCTTGGTATTCAAAAAATTATTAACATTTGATAAATAATGAGGTGTCTCAAGTATCATATTTTCATATATTAAAAAGTGATTATTATCTGCAATTTTTTCAAGTTTTTTTATATCTTTTTGGGTAAAATCTTTTATGAATATAACTAAAATCTTAGGAATATAGTTTAATTTAATGTATTTATATCTTTTATCCTGATTTTCATTAAATATATACAACTCCCTTTCGTCAAATCCATTGCAGTTTTCATCAATACTATTATTTGGGATATCTTCAGCAAAAGGGTTAATTAAAGGATTATTATCATTACAATCTCCATAAGATAAAAACCTGTAGAAACCATCATTATCATTATCAAAAAAGTTATTTAAGATAAGACTAGTTATTTTATCTGAAAGAAAATTATTAGCCTCCAAATTCGATGATATCTTTTTTAAATTAATAGCTTTAGTTTCAAATAACCGAAATGAGTTGATAAAAAAAGTAGTAAAAATAATCACGGTTATTATTTTTATATGAATATTCTTTATTTTTTGTGGTCGATAAATGGACATAGTTAAAATTAATATTAAAAAATAGAATAATTCAACAATATACATTATTTTATATGAATAAGCCTTTATCGTTATAGTTATCACTAATAACATTAAAAAGCCTAGAAATACTCCAATGATAAAATAACTCCACTTTTTAGAAATCCTTGTAAAAACAAGTAAAAATGATACAAAATTATCTGTTTTATAAATAAAGTAAATAATAAAGAATATTACAAATGAAAAATATATGATATTATCATAGGAATAAGTTGTCGAATTAGGAAAAACAAATAAAAATAAAATAAATAAAAATAAAAATAAAAATATTGACATAACTGCTATTCTTATTATTATTTTGGAAAATATATAGTGTGTTTCAAAAAAAAGATTTATTTTTACAAATAATTTTCTAAATAGAATATTAATGAAAAAAATCATTAAAGAAACAAAGAATAGGAGTATAAAAAAATTAATAAAAATAAATATAGAATCAATAATATTAAACTTATCTTCAGAAATAAAGAGAAAAAATGTTTCTATAATTGTTATAAATATTAAAAATAAAATATTATAAAAAAGTATATTTAGATATATTTTCACTGTTGTTGTATCAAATTATAATTTATCACAACAATTTTCTTCTTTAGGTAATCAATAGTTGCTTGTGAAAGGTCATTATTATTAATAAAATCATTAATTATCTTTCTTGATTCCTTAAACTTCTTCTGCTTAATTAAGCAATTAGTATAAATATCAATAAAAATATTATTTTTTTTATTTTTCTCATATTTTTTATCTAATCCATTACATTTTTTCTTAAAAGAGTAATCCAGCCAAATATTATATACCTCTTTATTCTCTTTCAACTTAGATAATAAAGCATAAGCTTCTTTTTCCTTTTTTAAAAAGATATTAGCAATAATGAGCTCTTTTATCAATCCCGTATCTTCAATATTTTGAGGTAATTTTAGTTTTACAACATCATTATAAAGCCCCATTTCATTAAGAATTTTAGCCTTCATTGATAGTAATTTAATATTATCTCCAGTAACAAAATTAATAATTTTATTTTTATTCGGAAAATTATTATTTTTTTCAAGATCCATACTTAGAAAATAAAATTCAATTAAAGGATTACTCGCCTCATACGATTTAACTTGAGCTTCAAGAGTATTTTTCTTTATTGTTTCAATCATTTTATCAGATTTTTCTTTATCTCCTTTAAGATAGTATACTAAACCAATTAATAAAAGAGATTCAATTGAATCTCTTTTTATTCCAATTGCTTCTTTTAAATAAATTTCTGCTTTTAATAAATTATTTTTATAAAACTCTGCAGTTGCCAGATTTATTTTATTTAAAATATTTTTTTTATCAAATTTCTCAGCCTTTTCAAAATATTCCTTCGCTTTTGAGAAGTCTTCATTTCTTAAGTGTATTTGGCCTATTGTAGTTAGTGTTTGAGCATCCTTTGGATAATATATCTCCATTTTTTTCAATACTAAAAACGCACTTTTAATATCTTCTTTCATAAAAAAGAAATCAACAAGTTTATTTAAAACCTTATAATCTTTAGCATTATTTAATATATCATCAAAATACTTTTTATATTTATCTTTATCTCTATCATAAAAATGATTTAAAAAAACATATTCAATTTTATATTTCTTTTTTATCTTTTCCAGACCAGATTCAAAAAGAGATATCGCTTCTTTTACTTCAAAAGAATAAACATAAATATCAATAATATGATAATATGCATCATCTAAATAATTTTTATCATCTAAAAGTCGAGCAAAATATTTTACAGATTTATTATATCTACCCATTTTTTTATATAAGAATGCAAGTTCAAATATTGCTCTATTATTTTTTTTATTTTTAGCAAGTATCTTTTTTAGATAGTCCTCTGCATTGTGAGGGTCTCCGGTTGATACTGAAATTTCTGCTAGCTTAAATAAACTTTCAGGATTTTTAGTTTTACGATAATCTTCTTTAAAAGAAATAATTGCATTATTGTAATCTCTCATTTTATATTGACTAACTCCAATTAAATAATAATTTAAATTTTCCTTTATTTCTTTTTCAGAAAGATTATCACACGATAATAACATTACTGCTAATAGTATAAATACAATAAATTTTAACACTTTAATAAATCCCGATATTAAGTTTACCTAATAAATCAAGCTCATACTCCCTATCTTCCTTTAAACTTTTTAAATAATTTATAACTTCAGGGTAGTTTTTCTTTAGAAATTTAAAATCTTCAGGAGGAAGTCTTAATACCCATGTTTTTTCTAGAGTAGAACAATAAGCCATTGGTTTACCACCTTTTAACAATGACATTTCACCAATTATTGCCCCTCTTGATACAGTAATAATATCCTGCCTAGTTCCATCTTCAAGAAAACGATAAACTTTCACTTTTCCTTCAAGTATTAAAAATAAACCTGGAAGCTCACCATTTTGCTCTATAATAATTTGATTCGCAAATAATCTTTTTGAACGAAACTTTTTAATCAATAAAAGCCTTTTATCTTTATCTATTTCTTGAAACATTGGAGAAAAATTTATTATGTTATACAATAAACGATTCCTATAAAATTGAAATAAAGTTTTTCTGATTGAAGCATATTTATTTATTATATCATCAAGCATTTCTCTGGACATTATAAATAGTTCAACTTCAGTAGCAGCCTCAACAGATGCCATTCTCTGAGAATTTCCCAATAATGCCATTTCACCAAAAAAAGCTCCATCAGATAATCTAGCAATTTCCATACTAGACTCATCACTCATTTCTTTTATTATTTTAACTTCACCTGATAGTATTATATAAAGAGCATCAGCTTCATCACCTTCTTTTATAATAAGATTTTCTTTACGATACTTTTTTAATTCTATTTTATTCATTAAGTGAATAAAAGCTTCTTTATCAAGTTTTGAAAATAGTGGTATTTCAGGAAGTGGCTTTATTAAAGTCGTTGCATCAATTGCTTTAGGCCTCATAGGAGGAGCTGGCTCAGTTATTTCATTTGTAAAAATTTCATTTTCTAGAAATTCATCTTCTTTTGAAATAATTTCACCCTCAATAATGAGGCTTTCAGCATCAGTAATTTCTTCTTCTATTTTTGTTGCCTCTTTAGTTTTAAATGTAGTATCATTTTTAATAAATGTTTTTAATTTCGATTTCTTTTCATAAATTTTTCCATTTTTAGCATAAAGATCTGCAATTAACTCTTGAGTTTCAAAGTGGTTAGGCTCTAATTCCAAAACATTTTTCAAAGAAGCAATTGCTTTTAATAAAAAGCCTGATTCAGCATATTCCTTTGCAACTCTAATATATATGAGTATTGCTTTTTTATTATCCTTTAGAAGTTCATAACACCTAGCAGCTCTTAATAACATTATCTTTTCATTATATTCATCAAGGGCATAAACTTCTTCAAATATTAAAGCAGCTTTTTTGTAATTACCTCTATCAAAATATGAATTAGCTTTATTTTTTAATTTATTTTTCATAATTACTTTTTACTAAAAATTTGTTCAATTTTGGCTTTTATAACATCTTCAGTAAAAGGCTTAACAATATAATTGCTAACTCCTTCTTTTATTGCAAGCAATACTGAAGCTTTTTCTGCTTCTGCTGTAACCATTAAAAAAGGCAAGTGCTTTAAAGACTCATCTGCTCTAACAGCTCTTAACAACTCTATACCTTCCATTACAGGCATATTCCAATCTGAAATTATAAAGTCATATTTTTTAGCTCTTAATTTTTGTAATGCCTCTGAGCCATCTCCTGCTTCATCAATATTTGTAAATCCAATATGTTTTAAAATATTTTTCTCAATTCTTCTCATTGTTGAAAAATCATCTACAATAAGAATCTTCATATTATAATCTACTACCAAAACATCCTCCAACTAAATTCATCATATACTATACTATAAAATAAAAAATCCTGTCAATCAAAACTTATTTTTTTCTAAAATATTTACCTTTTATCATCTTTAAAAGGATTTTAAAAAAAATAGAATTGAATTTTATATAAAATTATGTTATAAGCAATCTCTTTTATTGATTTTAATTATAATCGGAGGAAAATATGGCACCTAAAAAAGCAGCTAAGATTTCAACAACTACCAAAGCAGGTATGTATGATAAAAAATGTCCAAAATGTGGAGCAATATTAAAAGCAGTTAAAATGGCAAGAAGCTCAAAGGCATCAGGAATGTACTGGATGTGTGATTGTGGTTTTGAAGCACCAACAAACTCTTTAAAATAAAACATATTCCAATAAACTAAACTCTTAATTAGTAATTTCTTATTTTAAAACATTTATAATAAAAAAGTTAAAATTATTATTTTAAATATATTTTTTGATTTTTTGTAATATATACTCTATAATCACATAATGGATGTCTTTTTTATAGGGGTATTATGAAATTCTTTTTATTGTTGATTCCAATATTGTTTATTATATTTTCTTCTGGTTGTAATAGAGAAGAAGATGCATTTAAGCCTGTATATTGCTCTCCAACTAATCAATATGCTCCTTGTGAAGATCCTAGCCAAAGTTGCTACAATGGAAAATGTATTCTCAGCACATTAAAATGTGGTGGAACGATAGATGCTTTCTGTGATAATGGAGATGAATGTAGACGAGATGATAGTTTATCTAGAGAGTACAAATGCTTTGAAGGAAAATGTAGTATAAAAAATAAAGATGGATATTGTATAAACAAAGATGAAACATGCTATAATGGATTATGTAATAAACCTTGCTCTGAAGATGTTCCAAGAGGTGGATGTGAAGACAGCACTGAAACATGTTTTGATAGTGTATGCCTTCCTAGAAATAACTTATGCAAAACGAGTAATCCAAATGGAAAATGTAACCCTAATAATAAATGTGTAAAATCAAGTGATGGCCGTGCTAGCTGTGTTAGATTATGTCATATTCTTGAAGGTGAAGAAAATCCAGAGTATGATAAAATGCCTTGTATGGGAGATGGAGAAACATGTATAGAAGGTGAATGTTTACATGATGATAATATGTGTAGTAATGATAAGCCAGATGGAGAATGTCCTTCATTTCAAATTTGTACTAAAAAAGAAGATAGTAATGAATTCAAATGTGAAAATAAATGTGCATCTAAATATCCAAAAGGAATTTGCTTAGGAGAAGATCAAGCTTGTGTAAATGGTGTTTGTGATTTTGCTTGCAGTATAAATCATCCAGAGGGATATTGTGACAATGATGTTGTTGGTGAAACTGGTGGTTGTGAATTGGGAGATTGTAAAAAAGAATGTGGAAACCCAGATGAAAACCCAGACACAATTCTGGATGGTTACTGCAAAGGAGTGGATTGGTGTCAAGAAGGAAATTGTGTTCCTCCATGTGATATCAACCATAAAGAAGGAATTTGTGAAGATGAAAACGATTATTGCAACAATGGTCTTTGTGAAAAAAGAGCATGTAGCGAACAATTCCCTAATGGATACTGTGATTTAGCAGAAGATGATAGTATACAAAAATGTGTTGAAAATACATGTGTAAAAAAATGCTCTCAAGAAGAATCAAATGGTTGGTGCGAGAGTGGTTCTTTTTGTTATGCAGGTTCATGTAAAGTCCCTTCTTTAATTCCTTGTGAAGAGGAAAACGGTACACATTGTACTGATCAAAACTTTGAATGTATAGCAAAGGAGTGCGTTTTAAAACCATGTAGTATAGGCTTTGCAGGAAGATGTAACAACCCTGCTGATGTTTGCTATACTGTAACAGGAGAATGCTTTTCCATGTGTGCTGATTATAGAAGAATATTATGCTCAGCAGGAGAAACTCCTGAGGTAGATGGTTGTATAAATCAAGAAGACATGCCGGATTCCTCACCTTTTAGTGCATGTTGTGCAAATAATGAAGATTGCCAGTCTCAGGGTGAAAACATTGCTACTTCAGTCAATAATAGATGCATTAATGACCAAAACTCTCTTGGTAGTTACTGTAACTCTATTGGAACTAATGCTTGCAATAATGATGAAGATTGTAATGATTCCTACCCATACCTACCAAATGAAGGAAGTGTACAAAAGTATTATTGCTCATATTACTATGATGAAGTAGAATCCATAAATATTTCATTCTGTAAAAGAGCAAAAGAAGGATGTAATGCAACTAGAGATAAAACCGAAGGACAATACTGTGACCAATCATGTGGAGATGCAGATTGTATATATGGAACACATTGTATAGATGGAATATGTACCAGTGAGTGTAATCAAAATACAAATTGTCCATCAGTTCATAGTGGAAAACAACTAAATTGCTTGTTATACTCAGAAGAAAGAAGTTATCCTGGATATTCAACAGAAATAAATTCTAATATTTGTAGAAGTACATGTACAAGCAACAAAGACTGTAAGCTTTCTCAAAATGATTGCAATAATTACTTAAATAAAAAAGAACTTAATAATAATTTACCTTTATTTTCAACATGTGGTAATAAAAAAGAAGGTAGTCCTAAAAATACAGTCTGTAATAATGACGATGAATGCTCTTCAAGGCTATGTGTAAAAAACAAATGTAGTGAGCCTTGTGCTATTCATGAAGACTGTGGAACAAATGCCTATTGTGATTACAATAAGGGATTAGTAAAAGATTCAGAAACAATTAACTATATGGGAGTATGTAGATATCTAGCACCTGGAACATCAAGAAAAGCAATATGTCAAAACAGTTCAGAATGTTTAGTTTTTGGTAATGTTACAGTTAACGGTATTGATAGAGCTTATAAGTGTTTACCATATACTGACAATCAAGATGTAGTAAGAGGTGTTTGTGGAATGAGAGACATCGTAGAAGGTGGAGTATCAAAAGAAGAATGGAAACCATGTAATTCACCTAATCAACATTGCGATACAGAGATATGTATAAAAGTAGACTCTGTAGGACTTGCACTTACTCCAGAGCTTACAACATCTGCTGGAACATGTGCCGAATTATGTTCTGAAACATCTGAATGTAATGATGTTCTAATTGAAGGAGTTACATATAAACAGTTCTGTAAAAGAATGAAGTTTAGAGATGGAGCTCTTACAACAGGTAATAATAGAGAAGTTTTTGGGGGAATTTGTATTCCTGCCCCATTATCCACACTTACAGACTGTAGTGTAAACTCATGTTCATCACAGGAAACATGTATACTAAATCCAGTAAACACACACAATGACTCAAGTAATCCTTGGAAGTTTTCAGTAGAATACTTATGTGTATACAAAAATCTTGCAGGAAGAGATTTTGGAGTAAATTGCGATAATGACAGCCAATGTAAGTCACAAATATGTTCCAAGTTAACAAATAAATGTGTAACAGCTTGTAAGAATGATACTCAATGTACTGGATTAGGTTCTGAAACATGTAATACTGCCTATCCTGCTGTTTATGATATAAGCGAATCAAACTGGATACTAGGAGGTGTTTGTGAATAAATATATAAAATTCTTTTTTCTACTTGTTACAATATCGCTTTTGATTCAATCTTGTACAAGGGCAGAAGATGAAATAACAGAAATTGAACCTATAAAATGTACTCAAGAAACTCCTTTTGGAATATGTGATAAAAAAGAAGATTTTTGCTATAATGGAAAATGTATTCCACTAGGTACTAAATGTGGTGAAAGGCTCGCTCCTTGTGAAGACAATACAGACTTATGTATTGAAGATACTGAAAATGGTGGCTTTAAATGTGTTGAGGGAAGATGTAATTTTAATAATACAGATGGAACATGTCCTACTGATGATATGATTTGTACTCAAAGAGGTCTTTGTGAAAATAAATGTAATTCTAATTACCCGAAAGGTGCATGTAGTACAGGAAATACCTGTGTTGATGGAACATGCTTTAGTAATGATGAAATATGTGGTCCTGGAGCAACAGACGGAATTTGTACAGCAGGAAAAACATGTGCATATGATGCAATAAGTGATTCATATAAATGTCAGGATTCATGTGGAGAAAATTTTCCTTCTGGTGCTTGTGAGTCTACGAAAACATGTAAGTATAATAAATGCTATTTTGATTATGAATTATGCTCTGTAGATAAAAATCTAGATGGTATTTGTGAAGATGGCAAATTATGTGATAATGGTATATGTAAAAGAGTTTGTTCTTCTGTTGTTACAAACGGAATTTGTGAATATGAAGACCAAATTTGTTTTGAAGGAAATTGTGGATATCGCTGTAGTACAATAAGACCAACAGGAATATGTGAAGAAGTTGGAACAAAATGTGTTGAAGGGGAATGTAAATTTAAATGTTCTCAAACAATACAAGATGGCTATTGTACCAATGAAAATGAAACATGCCTAAAAGGATATTGTAAACCAATTTGTAGCCCTACAGAAATAACTGGTGCTTGTCCTGATGTACATAAAACTTGTGATGAAGGTGAATGTAAATTTGAATGCTCTGAAGATCATATTTTTGGAATATGTCTTGAAGATGGCTATGGTTGTCAAGAAGGAAATTGTATTGAACAATGTTCTAATTTATTTCCAGATGGTGCCTGTGAACAATTTTTTACATGCAATAATGGTACTTGTGAAGAGATACCTTGTAGTCAATTAAACCCACATGGTCCATGTTCTGAAACAAATCAAAAATGCATTGATGGAATTTGCTTAAATGAATGCTCTCCTCAACAACCAAATGGCTGGTGTACTGAAGAGGGTTATGTTTGTAATAATAACTCTTGTATTGATCCAGAAACTCAACCTTGTTCTATTTTATTTCAAAATGGTTTTTGCAGTGCATGGGATGAAGAATGTATTACAGGTGGATGCTTAAAAAAAGAATGTAGTCCTACCTACGAACATGGAAGATGTACAAATGGTGCTATTTGTAATAATGGAGTATGTTCCTTATCCTGCCTAGATGATAGACCAATTCTTCAAGAAGGAGAAACTCATAATGTTGATAATGGTGGTATTTCAGGCTCATGCTGTGTTGTTAATGAAGATTGTAAGGATGGCTTTAATTCTTATGGAAAATTTCCTACAAATGTTTGTATCTATGATAGCAACCGTGAAGGTCCATATTGTATAGGTATGCATTTAGCCAAAAACAATGAACCCTACATTTGTCATTATGCTGGAGGATGTGATGGTTGCATGAATGATAGTGAGTGCACGGACCCTTACCCTAATAAGGGAACAGAAGAAGATTATTTTTGTTCAATGATCACTTTTTATGACTTTGCAGTACAAACAGGTGATAGTTTTGATATAAACATCTCTTATTGTCAAAGAGTAATGCCAAACTGTCAGAGATTAGATAAACAACAAGGCGAACCATGTAATGAAGACTGTCATGATGCAGAATGTGCCACTGGTTTACACTGTATAAAAGGCTTCTGTACAGGTCAGTGTAAAAATCAAAGCTATTGTTCTGAAAGTACAGACTGTATTCCATTAGCTTATCACTTACCTGATACAGATAAAGATTTATATCTTGATATTTGCCTTGTTACATGTGAAAATGATGGAAGATGTAATTCAATACTTGGAAATAACTATTCATGTTCAACATTTACTTATGAAAAGAAGGTCTTACCAGAAGAAACACCTACACCAATGATTAGTTATTGCAGGCCTCTTGATTCTAATGCAGACTTTGACTTAGGTAGAGGATGTGACTTAGACAGTGATTGTAAAAAAAGAATCTGTGGAGAACAAAATGTATGTACTACAATATGCAAAGAAAACGAAGATTGTGGCAACAATGCTTTTTGTAGCTACACTAAGCTCATGACAGGAGAAATAATACATGAAAATGCAGTAGGAACTCCTATTGACTTAAACTATCTAGGTATTTGTAAGTATTTAGATTCTGATCAAGGTGTAGTTAATCCTTGTACTAAAAAAGATAATTGCCCAGATAATTTGATTGATGGAGAAGAATATCATTGTTTACCTAAAATTGATTTATTAAAAAACCTTCCTGAGGGAAATAATTCAGGAGATGCAGCTTATGGAGTATGTGGAGTATTAAAAAAAGCAAGGAATAAAGCTTATTCATCATTAGGAAGAGAATGTAATAATATTACTCAGCTATGTGAAACTGACTTATGTATTTGCGGAAATGGTTTATGTAAAAATGGAGATGTTGGAAAATGTAGAGATTACTGTGAAACATCTAGTGATTGCGATGAAGATAAATACTGTAAAAGGATTTTACTTAGAGACCAGGTTCAATACTCAAGAGAAGTCTATGCTGGAGTATGTGAAGAAAGGCGTAATACAGTATATATAGGTAGTCAAAACAACTGTGATATTAATGCAAATAGCTCAAGTTCTCTATGCTCTAGTGACAAAACATGTATTGCGAACCCAGTTAATACAAAGCCAGACCCAAATAATCCAAATAAATTTGGTGTTGAATATATATGTATTGAAAAACAGCAAGGAAGAGTTAACTTAAATCAAACATGTAGTCGTGACAGAGATTGTAACTCAAACTTATGTAACCTAAATACAAATAAATGCTCTCATGCTTGTACAAATGATTCTCAATGTGATGATGTTGGGCTAGTTAAATGTGAAAATGATCATATACTTGTTGAAGACTTAAATACAACATATTCAATTTACAGTGGAATATGTAAATAATCATATAATGAATATTTTCTAAACTTTTTGAGATTTTAGCTTCATGTCACAAAAAGTATGTATTTTATTTAATTGAAGCATTTAGGAGAAATAATGTATTTTTTTGTATCACCAGCAATTTACAAGCTAATTGATTTGGCTCTAGAAGAAGATATAATTAATAGTGATATGACATCTCTATATACTGTTGATGAAAATAAAATGATAAAAGCACATATAGTAGCGAAAGAAGACATGGTGTTTTCTGGTGGAATAATGGTAAAGCCTATACTAGAAAGAATTGATAAGAATATTAACTTTGAAATTAAAGTTAAAGATGGAGAAAATATAAAAAAAGGAAGAGAATGTGTAACTTTTGAAGGAAATGCAATTTCAATTTTATCTGCAGAAAGAACAATTTTAAATTTTATGCAAAGAATGAGTGGAATTGCAACAAAAACTTCTAACTTTGTTAAAGCATTAAATAACAATAAAATAAAAATTGTTGATACAAGAAAAACTCTGCCTGGATTTAGATATATAGATAAATACTCTGTTAAAATTGGTGGAGGTTTTAACCACAGAATGGGTCTTAGTGATGCAATTTTAATAAAGGAAAATCATATTAAATCGGCAGGAAGTATTAAAAGTGCAATAGAAAAGGTAAAAAGAGAGGCTCCACATACAATGAAAATAGAATGCGAAGTTACTGACTTAAAAGAAGTTGAAGAGGCGGTTACAAGTGGTGGAAATATTATTATGCTTGACAATATGACTATTGAAATGATGCAAAATGCTATTAAAATAATTAGAACTGCTCAAAAAGATATAATTATTGAAGTCAGTGGAAATGTTACACTAAACAGGCTTCCTGAACTTGCAAAGCTGGATATTGATGTAATTTCAAGTGGTGCATTAACTCATTCTGTTATTGCAGCTGATTTAAGTATGAAGTTTTTATAATTATCTCCATCCACTTTCGTGGAGTTTAATTTATGGAAAAAATGAAATTTATTTATTTAATATTAAGTATAGCAATTAGTTTTAGCATTTATGCTAAAACTAAAAAGATAGTTACACTAGCACCTAATTTAACCGAAATAATGTATTATTTAAATTATGAAAATAACATAATAGCTGTTGATAAATTTTCAAAAAAGCCTAAAAATGCTATTATTATTGGCGACTTAATGACTATTAACTATGAAAAATTAATTTCTCTTTCTCCTGATATTATTTTTTTAACAAAAGAACAAGAAAATATAAAAAAAAATATAAAAAATATAAAAAATATAAAAGTTCACATTGTTGATATCAAAAGATTAAAGGATATAAATCCTGAAATATCTAAAATAAAAAAGCTATTGAATATAAAAAAGAAAGAAATCCCATTTGGCATGTTAATATCAATATCCCAAACAATAGAAAATCAAAAAACAGTTTTAATTATAATTGATAGGTCTAAAAAATCATTAAGCAATATATTCGTTGTAGGAAGTGATAATTTTATGAACGACTACTTATCAATTTTAAACTTAAAAAATATAATAAAAAATAAAAATTATCCTAAAATAAATATTGAAAATATAATCAATCTAAATCCTGATATAATAATAGACTTAACATATAGAGCAGATATTAATATCTGGAATAATTATCCACAAATTAATGCAGTAAAAAATAAAAAAATTTATAAAGGCAGTATAAAGTTAACCATTCCTTCACCATATATAATTGATGAAATTATAAAATTAAAAAAGAAACTATGGAACTAAAAAATATATCATATATTATAGACGATAAAGAAATTTTAAGTAATATTACTACAAAATTTAAAAAAAATGGTATTAATTTAATTATTGGACCAAATGGTAGTGGGAAATCAACCTTACTTAAAATTTTATATCAAATTAATAAACAAACAAAAGGAGATATAAATAATAATAAAAGCCTTTCCTATATGGGACAATATAACTCAATATTTCATAAAGTTAATTTAGAATATTTCTTAAAATTAAACCGATATCTTAAAACGGGTGAATTAAAACTAGATAGTTACACGAACCATATAATAGAGCTCTTTTCATTAAAAAGCTTTTTAAGTCAATCATTAACATCTCTTTCAGGTGGAGAAAGACAAAAAGCAATTTTAGCATCGGTATTTTTACTTGAAAAGAACTATGTTTTACTTGATGAACCATTTTCATACCTTGATATATCCGCAAAACTTAAACTTTCAAAAATAATAGAAGAAGAATTTAAAAATAAAACTTTAATTATTGTTACCCATAACCTCAATATTTTTAAAAATGTAAAAAAAACTATAGCATTAAAAAATGGTAAAATATTCTTTGATGATAAAAATATTGATAACAACAACTTAGAAAAACTATTTGATATTGAAGGAAGTAATTATTTTACTCAGAAATAAGCCCAAACCTTCTATCTCTCTTATAAAAATCATTTAAAATAGAATCAAGTTTATTAGGTGTAAAATCTGGCCAGTAAGATTTCTCAAAAAACAATTCAGCATAAGAAAGTTCCCATAATAGAAAATTACTGATTCTATTATCTCCACCGGTTCTTATGAGTAAGTCAACATCATTTCCAAAATTATGCGTAGAAAGGTTTTCTGTAATTACATCTTCTGTAATATCCTTGGGGTCAATATTCATACTTACAATATTTTTAACTGCATGCACCAAATCAGAACGCCCTGAATATGATAATGCCAGATTTAACTCCATTACAGAATCTTTTTTTGTATCCTTATCAAGTTTTTTTAATAAAGGTTTTACAAAAGGAGGTAATTTATTCAAATTTCCAATTGGATGAAAATGTATATTATTTTTTAATAATGTTTTTCTTTCTGAAATCATAAATTCAACAAGTAATTTCATAAGAGTTGAAACCTCTGTTTTAGGACGCCCCCAGTTTTCCTCTGAAAATGCATAGAGCGTTAAAGCTTTTATATTAAGCTTTCTTACATGAGTTACAATATCTCTAACAACATCAGCACCTTTTTTATGCCCTTCTACTCTTTTTAAGTTTTGTTCTTTTGCCCATCTACCATTACCATCCATAATAATAGCAAGATGATTGATTTGTATTTTATTCATGAATTAAACTTTCATTATTTCAGCTTCTTTTTTAGATAAAACTTCTTCTACTTTTTTATTATAACTATTTATAATATCCTGAATTTTTGCTTTAGCCTTTTTATGGTCGTCTTCTGAAATTTCTTTTTCTGATTCAAGTTCTTTTAAATCCTTTAAAATATCATGACGATGATTTCTCAATGAAATTTTAATATCTTCTGATGTCTTTTTAGCAACTTTAACTAAAGACTTTCTTCTTTCTTCTGTTAAAGCAGGAATTGCAAGTAAAATTTGCTCTCCATTATTATTTGGTGTTATGCCTAAATCAGAAGCTAATATAGCTTTTTCAATAAGCTTTAGCATTGGTTTTTCCCATGGCTTTACTGTTAAAACTCTTGCTTCAGGAGCAGAAATTGTTGCAATTTGTGATAAAGCAGTTGGAGTGCCGTAATAGTCAACTTTAATTCCGTCAAGCATTGATGAATGTGCTCTTCCAGTTCTTAGCTTTGAGAGTTCTCTATCAAAAGCTTTTAATGCTCCTTCCATTTGCTCTTTAAATTCTGCATATAAATCATTTAACATTCTATCCTCCAATATAATTTACTTATATTCTTACTATAAATGAATATAATTTGCAAGTTTTGGAAATAATTTGTATGAATTTATTTACGATTTCACCTCACAAATCGTTCTTTGTTGACAATAAAAAATTCATACATATAATAATATTATAATATTTTATAGGAGAAGATATGGCTAGAAGTAAAAGATTTGATAAATTCAAACAGGAAACATTAGAAAACTCAGTTTTTACAATGAGTGAAGGCTCAAGGCTTGCTTTTATAAAAAAAGTTTATTCATATTTTGGAGCATCATTATTTGTTGCTTTCATTGGTTCAGTAATTGCAATGAAAACATCTATGGGAGCTATTGTTTATCAGAATCATTTCCTATTTGTAATTCTTGAATTTGCATCATTAATAGGTTTATTCTTTTTAAGAAAAAAAGAACCAGTTAATCAAATATTATTATTTACTTTTACTTTTCTATTTGGCTTAACTCTCGGACCAATGTTGCTTGCATATCAAATATCAGGAAACTTTAATGTAGTAATACAAGCTTTTGCTTTAACAACAATTGCTTTTGGTGGTTTAACTGCTTATGCCTGGACAACTAAGAAAGATTTTAGTTATCTAGGTGGTTTTCTTTGGATTGGAATATTTTTATTAATTGGAGCAATGATTGTTAATATATTTATAACTGTTCCTATAATGAGTACAATTATTTCTATGTTTGGAGTTATTTTATTTTCTATGTTTATATTATATGATACTCAAAATATTATGAAAAGATATTCTGAAGATGAATATATAATGGGGGCAATTGATTTATTTTTAGATTTTGTTAATTTATTTTTATTCATACTATCTCTATTAAGTAATGATAGATAGGAGAAATATGGGTATTGACGATAAAAATGATAATAAATCAAATAATTCATTTGATGATTTGGAATTTAATGATAAAACACTAAATAAAGTTATTACAAAAACTGATGAATTTGATGAATTTGAAGATTTTGAAGCCTTTGAAGAGATTGAGGAAATTGAACTTGATGATATAATTATAAGGCCTGATTCAATTCAGGACTTAGATGTATCAAAAGAGTTAATAAATGATTTAGTTTTAAAAATGCTCTATTATGAAGGTGAAATGACAGGCCTCGAACTAGCGAATAAGATGATGGTTCCATTTAATAATGTAATAGAGGTATTCCTTGATAAATTATTAAAACAAAAACTTGTTTACTATGAAGGGGGGAGAGGTTTTGGCCGTTCTTCAATGAAATTTGCATTATCTGATACAGGTAAAGACAGTGCTAAAAGAGCATTGGAGTTTAATAACTATGTTGGAGCACTACCCGTTTCCCTTGATAAATATAAAAAGATGTTTACATCTTTAAATGAAATTGTATCAATGAAACTTGAAACATTAAAAGAGCTTTTATCTGATTTAGTTTTACCAGAAAATTTTTATTATAATATTGGTCCTGCAATTAATTCGAATCACTCAATCTTTCTATATGGCCCTCCTGGTAATGGTAAATCAGTTGTTGCCGATAAAATAGCAAGAGCACTTGAAGGACATATTACAATCCCATATGCAATTGAAATAGATGGTCAAATTGTAAAACTATATGATAAAATATTTCACACAATAATAGAAGAACACCCTCTTGATAAAAGATGGATTAAAATAAAAAGACCTTATGTTTTTGTGGGTGGAGAACTCACATATAATATGCTGAATTTAAATTTTGACCCTGTTTCAAAAGTTTATGAAGCCCCTTTACAGCTTAAAGCAAATGGAGGTGTATTTTTAATTGATGACTTTGGCCGTCAAAAAGAAGCACCATCTTTATTTTTAAACCGCTGGATTGTTCCTCTTGAAAATAGATTTGATATATTAAACTTAAGTAGTGGTAAATCATTTATTGTTCCTTTTGAACAATTAATAATCTTTTCTACAAATATAGACCCAAAAGATTTAGTAGATGAAGCGTTTTCCAGAAGAATTAGATATAAAATAGGATTACAAAATCCAAATCCTGAAATGTTTTTAAAAATTTTTATAAAATTATGTAAGGCGAAAAATGTAAAGTATAAACTTTCAGAAATAGAGAACTTCTTTTTTTACAATGTAAATAAAACACCTAAAATAAGGGCAGTACTTCCAAGGGATTTACTCGAAATAATTGAAAAAATTGCTGCTTTTGAAGAAATTGAAAATGAAGTAAATTTTTATACTCTTAAAAAAGCCAGTGAAATAGGTTTTATTCAAAATTACTCATATGAATTAAGTATTTAGTTATCTCCTTCTTTAAAACAAACTGGATAAAATAGTTTAAAAAACTTAATATATTAAATTAATAAAATCATTTTTATCAAAAATACCCTAATGGAGTTTATTCATAAGAAATATCAACATAAAACAAATAAATATTACCACCGTATTTAACATCTGATTTATAATAATAACTATACTCTTTTTTTTCAAAATTATGCTGTACTGAATATGCTAAGTTTAAATATAAATTATTTCCACCCCCTGAAACTAATTTAATTTTAGAACCAATAGATGAAGAAAACACATCTGAATCAATTATATTTGTAAGTTTATCATGCTTTTTAATAATAGAAGGCCTATAGGAAAAACCAATATTTAATTTATTGTCTTTAAGAAAAATAAAAGAATACCCTAAATTAAAATTTATCGAATCCTTATAAATAACAACACCCTCATAACTTTTTAAATCAGTAATTTTTAAAAGGTCTGCATCTGAATTAATAGATGTAAATGAATAAGGAGCTGGAGCACTAGACCAAAACTCATAAGAAATATTAAAATGAATTAAAGAACTAATTTGTTTTTGTAAATTTAAACTAAATCCCAAATCAATTTTAGGAGGTAAATAAACCCCTACTCCTTCAATTAACAAATCAATTGTAGCATCTTTTCCGGGGCCATTAAAGTCTTTTAGCGTGATTGATGCTGGAATCTTATATGGTAATGAAAGCTCTTGACGATAGATAATTCCTAATGAATATATAGAATAATTCATAAAAAATGAAAAATTATATGCTCTTTGATTTACAACACCTAAATATAAATCCTTTCCTGAAATAATAGAATCATTTGTAGCATCATCATCAGCATCTTCACCAATTTTAAATTGAACATTTGTTTCCCCTATAACAGAAACAAGCTGTGCAACACCCAAGCCAAATGAAAAATGCTTTAAAAACTTAAATCCAACACCTAAATTCATCAATAATGTTTCAACATTGGAGTGATATCTATAAAATTGATATAATTTTTCATCAAAAACAGATATTTTGGCAACATCATTTTCAATATAATTATTTACAAAACCGATATTTAATCCATAATTAGAATTATTAAAAACGGGAATAGTAAAGCCTATTGTATAACTAGAATAACTACTTTGAATTTCTTGAGGAGTATCTGTTCTAAAAAACTCTTTTGTTTGTTTAGAGCGATTATCTTCTAAATCAATATATAAATTATATTTAGAGTACTGATATCCAATTCCATTACTTAATCCAATAAAAGACAGTTTTGCTGGATTATAATATGCAGCAGTATAATCATTAACACCAGCTGTTTGAGTACCACCAAGAGATAAGTTATGAGCATTAATCCCCCAAAAATCACTACCATTAGAATATATATCAATTACTAAAAATATCATAATTAAATAAATTCCTGCTTTCATTAAGATACTCCTACTGTTAAAACATCTATTTTATCTACCATAGAATAAAAAAAAGGCTTTGCCATTGCATTTAATGTAGCCCCTGTTGTAAAAATATCATCAAATAGTAAAATTTTTTTGTTTCTAATGTGTTTAATTCTATTTTCTTTTATTTCAAAAATATTTTTTAAATTTTCCTTCCTTTCTTTTTTAGAATTAAGCAAAGACTGTTGCAATGTATTTCTTATTTTAAATATATCAGTAAAAATCCTTTCATTCTCAATAAATTCTTGTAAAATTTTAATTGTTTGATTAAACCCTCTTTTTTTTAATTTTTTATTATGTAATGGAACAGGTACAATAAAATCATATTCATCAAAAAACTCCTTCTTATATCTTTTAAGAATCAGCCTGGCCAATAAAGAACTAAAGGACCTGATATTCTCAAACTTATATAAATGAATAATTTTTTTTAACATATAATTGTACTCAAGAAGAGAATATACACTATCAAAGTAAAAATCTCCACTTTCACATATAAAATTTAATTCAGGAATATATTTTATTTCATCAAAACATAAATTACAAATTAAAGAATCTGTATTATTCTTATTATTACAGGTATAACATCGATTACCTAAAATATATTTTATCATAAATTTTAATAGTTTAATGAAAATAAAAATTTCTTATAGGATAAATCATATTTAAAATCATTTTTTATTTCAGAAAGTATATTTTTAGCTAAAGAATCTTTCTCGTCTTCAATATAAATTAACGCTCTCATTAATTTTACAACATTTGAATACTTAAAATCATACTGAGCCATCTTCAATACTTTATTTGCTTCCTTTATTTTTTTAAATTTCAATAATGCCTTTATATGTATTAAATATAAATATAAAGATTTCCCTCTAACTTCATAGGCTTCAGTAGCAACTGCAATAACATCGTTGTAACGATTTGAATGATAATTAATATATGCAAGGTATATATAATTTGAAATATTTGTTTTTGATATTTCCATTGATTTAGTAAAATAAAAGCGTGCTTTTTTAAATTTCTTTAACTGATAGTATAATAAACCTAAATTATTTAATAAAAGAGCTTTATCTGTTTTCTTATCTTTCAATAAAAGCTCTAAATAATCAATTAAAGATTTTAGATTTACTTTTTTAATATAAAAATCTGTTAATTGAGTGCCATTATTAATATAATAATCAGGGTTTATTGTATTTAATTCAGAAAGTACTTCATGAACCATATTTAAATTATTATCTTTTGAATATATATTCGCTAAAATTATATAATATAAATTATTATATCTTTCTAGATTTATAATTTGCCTCGTTTCTTTTATTGCTTTTTTGTACTTACCCTGTGCTGAAAACAATTCTAAACTTATAAGATAATTATATTTATCTGCATTTTTTGTAGACTTATTAAATTGTTGAATTAAAATACTTGCTTCTTTATATTTTTTTTGCTCAATTCTTATTAAAATTAAGTTAAATTTAGCTACTTTATTATTTTTATCTATTTCAAGTATTTTTTGAGAATATTTAATTGATTTAACAAACTTTCTATTTAAACGATAAATTATAGCAATATTATTTAATACAGATACTTTATCTTTTTTTGATAACTTAAATAAATTATTCTTTTCAATCCTCTTAAGTATCCTAAGTGCTGACTTTCTTTTATTTTTATACTGATAAAGTAAACGAGCATATAGAATATTAAAATTTTCTAACCTGTTTTTTTTATCCTTGCTTAGCTTTTTTAAAATTGAAAATGACTTATCATAAAATCCTATTTTTAAATAAATTCTTGATAACACAAATTTTGAAAATACTGTATCAATTTTTTCATAAAATGCAATTGCTTCTCTAAATTTTAATGAATCAATAAAAACTTCTGCAAGAAACTTTTTCGCAATAATCAATCTGTCTTCACTTTTAATTGCTATTTTTAAAAACTTAATAGTTTTATCTAGCTTTCTAGAGTTAAAATAAAATCTAGCTAATAAATAATTTGAAATTGCATTATTTGAAACAATATTTTTAGTTTGTTTTGCATAATTAAATGAATCTACAAATGCCTCTAGTTTAATACTTAATGCACTCAAAGCATTATAATATAATTCATTATGCTTTTGTGGATTTTTTATTGATTTTAATGTCTTTAAATACTTCTTCAATGTCGCATTACTCTCAATTTCTATATCTGAAAATGAAAGGCTCAATATCATATAATAAAAAGCATCATATTTTAATGGATTTTTAATTAACACTTCTTTAAACTGGTTAATAGATTTTATATACAAATTACTAGAGTCAGAATAAAAATTTTGAATTGCCTCTGTATAAATAATACTATCACTATCTTTAGTTAAAATAATAGTTTTTTTCCATTTATCAATATAATTTTTTAATGGAGTTGCTCCTTTTTTTACAGAATAAGTATCCTTTTCGATTATATTATAATCATCATTTGTAAATTTATCTAGTAAAGAAACAATCAAAAATGCAATCCCAATTAAAACAACTCCAATAATCAAATACTTAACAATATGATTATTTTTTGTATAATTTTTAAAATATGGTAACAATTCTTTATGATACTCTATAGTTTTCCAGTCATCTCCATCTTTTGAAAATAAAAATTCCTTTGTTATCTTTCTTTTTTTTATTTCTGATTTCATTTCCTCAAGAGTAAAAGGCCCTAAAAAACTACTTCCTTTTTTAGCACTATATAAACCATTTTTAGATTCAGATTCTAAATTATCTGATTTATTATCCTCTTCTTTAAGGTTCTTATTTTTGTTTATCCTTTCTTTAATTTCTTCTTTTTGCAAACTATTTAAATCAATATCCGGTAAATCAGCAATATCTTTATTTTCTTCTTTATCCCCTAAATCATTAATCTCAGATGAAGTTTCTTGTTCTTTATTTTTAACAGAAGCAATAAAATCAACTGTCTTACTATTATCTTCAAAGGGATTAGATTCCTTTTCTTTTATCAATTCATTTTTTTGAATAAACTTACATTTAGGACATTGAGTTTTTATGGATATTTTTCCTTTAACAAGCTCATCCTTTATTTTGTAAGTGGAACCACATTCTTCACATATAATCTTCATATACTAACACCTGTATTTAATATAATAATTCAGAAATTTTATGAGTTATTAATGTCAGGTTCTCTATTGATACCTGAAGATTATAAGCAGATTTATCTTCTAATGATTTCTTAGCTTCCTCAATTTTAGTTTCCAATTCCCCTTTTTCTTCTTCAGGTAACATACTACCTAATTCAAGTAAGTTGTTAGCAGAATATAAAAGTCCTTCTAATTCATTTGACAACTCTATAAGTTTTTTATTTTGAGAATCAAACATTTTATTTTTTTCAGCATCTTCAATAATAGTATTTATTTCAGATTCTTTTAATCCTGATGCTGAAGTAACTTTAACAACTTTTTGTTCACCTGTTCCTAAATCTTTTGCAGATACTTGTAAAATTCCATTTGTATCGATGTCAAAACTAACTTCAATTTGTGGAATACCTTGTTTTGCGGGTGGAATACCTGTTAACTCAAAATCTGCCAATAATCTATTATCTTTTGTAAACTCTCTTTCTCCCTGATAAACCTTAATAGTGACAAAACTCTGATTATCAACAGCTGTTGTAAATATTTCACTTATTCTAACAGGAATTGTAGTATTCTTTTCAACTAATTTACTAAATAACCCACCTTTAACTTCAAGACCTAAACTCAAAGGAATTACATCAAGAAGAACAACATCATCAACATCACCAGAAAGAACTCCTCCCTGTATAGATGCTCCAATTGCAACAACCTCATCAGGATCTATTCCATTATGAGGTTTTTTATTAAAAAATTCTTCAACTTTTTCTGATATTTTAGGAACTCTAGTCATTCCACCAACAAGCAATACCTCATCAATATCATTAATTGTCATTCCCGCATCAGATAAAGCCATTCTACAAGGTTCTAATGTATTTTCAATTAAATCAGCAACAAGTGACTCAAACTTATGTCTTGTTAATTCTAAAACCAAGTGTTTTGCTCCTGTATCATCAGCAGTAATAAATGGTATATTAATTTCTGTTTCAAGTACCGAAGAAAGTTCATGTTTCGCTTTTTCAGATGCTTCTTTAATTCTCTGTATAGCTGTTTTATCAGCTGTTAAATCAATTCCACTATCCTCTTTAAAATGCTCAAGTAAATATTTCATGATTCTAATATCAAAATCTTCTCCACCAAGCATAGTATTTCCATTTGTTGATTTAACTTCAAAAACTCCATCCTCAATTGTTAATATAGAAATATCAAAAGTTCCACCACCTAAATCATAAACAGCTATAGTTTGAGACCTACTGTCATTTAAACCGTAGGCTAAAGCAGCTGCTGTAGGCTCATTTACAATTCGTTTAACTTCAAGGCCTGCTATTTTACCTGCATCTTTTGTTGCCTGTCTTTGGCTATCATTGAAATATGCAGGTACGGTTATTACAGCCTCAGTAACTTCTTCACCAATATAATCTTCAGCAATAGACTTTAACTCTTTTAAGATTTTTGATGATATTTCCTCTGGTGAATATTTCTTACCATCCACTTCTACCCATGCATCTTCATTATCTGCAGCCACGATACTATATGGTAACATTTCTTTTAAAGAATCTACTTCTGAATCATTAATTTTCTTACCAATTAATCTTTTTACAGAATAAACAGTTCTTTCACTATTTGTGGCAGCCTGCCTTTTAGCTATTTGACCAATAAGTTCTTCATTATCTAGAAAAGCTACAACAGATGATGTAGTTCTGCTTCCTTCACTATTTGGAATAACAATAGCTTCATCACCTTCTAAAACAGTAACACAACTATTTGTTGTTCCTAAATCTATACCAATAATCTTTGACAAAGCTAACTCCTCTTAATTCTATTTAGTTTTTTTGGTTACAATAACTTTTGCAGGTCTTAATAATCTATCTCCAATAAGATAGCCTTTTTCATATTCGGTAACAATTGTATTATTAGGTAATTCATCATTTTCAACCATCTGCAATGCTTCATGCCTAGTTGGATTGAATATTTCATTTAATGAATCAAATGATTTTACTGAATTTTTTTCTAAAGCATCCTGAAACTGCTTATAAACAAGAACAACACCTTCAACAAGAGGATTTCCTTTTTTATCTTCTTCAGAAACATGCTCAATTGCTCTTTTTAAATTATCAACAACAGGTAAAAAATCTTTTAAAAGTGAAGTTATTGCATATTTCTTCATATCTTCAACTTCTTTTTTGGTTCTTTTTCTAAGATTCTCAATATCTGCTAATGTCCTTATATATCTTTCCTTAATTTCTTTAACATCATTTTCAACCTTTTCATTTCTTTCTTTAAGTTTTATATTTTGCTTTTCAAGAGCTTTAATTATTTCATTTTCTATATGGTCATCATTTTTATTTTCTTCTGTATTTTCAAGAATATTAGTACTCATATCAGAATCAGATTTCGCGTTTGTATCAGATTCAGCCACTGTTTTCTTAACTTCATTTAAATTTTCTTCATTTTTATTTATCATTTAAGCCTCCAAATAATTTATAGCATTTTATAATAACTTGTATCTATTGTCAATTTTTTAATTAATGTATATATATAAAATAAAATAATTGAAGAATAACTATTAATTTGTTATATTATATACTGAATTTTAGGAGAAGGACATGAGAGTTCAAGATATTATCAAAAAGAAAAGAGACAAGCTAGCTTTAACAGAAGAAGAAATCATATTTTTAGTTAGAAATTATACAGATGGTACAATCCCTGATTATCAGATGAGTGCATTTTTAATGGCTGCTTTTTTAAATGGTCTTACCAAAGAAGAAGCGGCTACATTAACATTTGAAATGATGAATAGTGGTGACATTGTTGATTTTGGAGACTTTAAAGGATATTTAGTTGACAAACATTCTACTGGTGGTGTTGGTGACAAAATTTCTATTCCTTTGGCACCACTGGTTGCTTCATGTGGCGTTTATATTCCTATGATTTCAGGTAGAGGTTTGGGTCATACAGGTGGAACACTTGATAAACTTGAATCAGTACCGGGATTTAATGTAAATTTAACTATGAAAGAATTTATTGAAATGACTAAAAAAGTTGGAGTTTCATTAATTGGTCAAACAGGACAAATGATTCCTGCAGATAAAAAAATATATGCTCTTAGAGATGCAACATCTACAGTTGAATCAATTCAGTTAATAACTGCCTCAATTATGAGTAAAAAACTTGCAGAAGGCATTAAAGGGCTTGTTTTAGATGTAAAAGTTGGAACTGGTGCTTTTATGAAAACAATGGAAGATGCAAAAGAATTAGCACAATCCATGGTTAAAATTGGTAATCAAATGGACAGAAATGTTACTGCAGTCATTACAAACATGAATCAACCTCTTGGTGAAATGATTGGTAATTCCCTTGAAATGATAGAATCCTTTGAAACTTTAAAAGGAAGAGGACCAAAAGACATTAAAGATTTAACATATAAACTTGGTGCAGAAATGATTAAACTTGCCGGTATTGTTAAAACTGATGAAGAAGCTTATGCTTTATTTGATAAAAAGATTGCCAGCGGTGAAGCAGGTAACAAAATGAAAGAAATTATAAAATATCAGGGTGGAAATGAAAAGTCTTATGATGATTATTCATTACTTCCTATTGCAAGTGAAAAATTTGAAGTAAAGGCAATTAAAAATGGTTATATTTCAGCATTTAACACTGAAGATATTGGTGTAGCAGCAATGCTTCTTGGTGCAGGAAGAAAAACAAAAGAAGATACAGTTGACCCAAGTGTTGGAATTGAGCTTATTAAAAAGGTTGGAGATACTATTAAAGTTGGTGAAGTTATCGCAACAATGATTCATAACAATGAAGATAAATTAAAAGATGCAGTTAAAAGATTTGAAAAAGGTGTTTTTTATTCTGAAACAAAACCTGAAGAATTCAAATTGATTCTGGATATTGTGAAGTAACCTATGTTTTTATTGTTTTTTGTAATTATTTTCAGTATTCCTAATTCCCAAGTTAATTCCTATGATAGTAGTGGATATACTCCTTTAATTTTATCTATAATTGAAAAGGATTATAATAAAACACTGGAATTAATAAAAGCAGGTGCTAATGTTAATAAAGGTAGAAATACTGAAAAAATTTATTATAGGATAAATCAGGAAACCGATAAAACTCCATTAATGTATGCAGCAGCTTTAGGAAATTTAAAAACAGTAAGATTACTTATTAACAATGGTGCAAAAATAAATAAAAGGAATAAAAAAAATACATCAGCACTACTTTTTGCAATAAAGAATAGACAGTATGAAGTAGTTTATTATCTATATAAAAGAATAAAAAATAAAAAAGACCCAAAAATACTTGCACAAGCCGTTCAAGTAGGAGATTTAAAGTTAACAAAGTTTTTTATTAAAAATAAAATTCCTTTAAATTATGAAACAACAAAAGATCATTTATTAACTCTTGCAATCAAAAGTAAGAACCAAAAAATAATTAAGGAGCTTCTAAAAGAAAATAAAGAGTTATTAAATAAACCTACAAAAAATGGTGAATACCCTATAATGATTGCAATTAAACTAAGTAATTATGATATTTTTAATCAGCTATTAGGCTTTAAAAACATTGATCTATCTGTAAAGAATAAGAGAAAACAAACAGTTCTTCATATTGCAACTCAAAAATTTAGAACAGATAATATCATAAAAAAGTTACTTGAAATGCAAATTGATGCAAATGTGAAAGATATATATGGTAAAACAGCTTTATTCTATTTTGTTATAAGAGAAAATAGTTCTGTCATTAAATATCTTATTGATAAAACAGATTTGACGATAAGAGACAATAAAAATAAAACAGTTTATTTTTATGCAGTAAATAATTATAATATTTTTAATTTAATGATGATTAAAAATAATAAAATTTCAATAACAGAAAAAGATAAACAGGGTAAATCACTATTATTATATATTATTGACAGAGGAGACTTCAGGGTATTAAAACTATTTCAAGAAGATTTAAAAAAGAATAAAGATAATTTTAAAAATCAAAATATAGTTTCTACTGCAGTAAGAAGAGGTAATTATGATATGGTTAAAATTTTATTAAATGCAGGTTTCAATGTAAATGGTAGTAAATATAAAATGCCTCCTTTATTAAAAGCTATTGAATTAAATAAAATAGGAATAATGTATTTACTCCTATTTCATAATGCTAAAAAAGATATTAATTATCATGGTAGAACAGCTTGGAGTATAGCAGAACAGTTCAAATACAGAAGGGCTTTATTTCTTCTTAGAAATTTTAAATTTGAAAAAAAATAAATGCTTTAAACAAAAAGTTAAAAAAACCTTGACTTCACAATTTATTTTATAATATTATGATTAGTAAATTTAGTTGGAGGAATAATGGCTAAAGGAAAACATGTTTCAAAAACATTTCAATGTAAAGACATTTTATCTAAAATAATAGATGATATGTCTGAAGACTATGGAATGACAAAAGATTATTTAATTAATGCAGCTTTACTTGAGTTTGCTCATTCCAAGGGCTATCTTGACTTACCAAATAAAAGGGTTCCTAAATATACACTTGAAGATGAACTAGCATCAAAACCTAGTAAACCATCAGGTAACTTGAGTAAGTCTGGAAAATCAGGTAGAATTACAAACAAACCAAGTGTTCCTAAACCAAATGTTCCTAAACCAGGTGTTCCTAAACCACCGGTTCCACCTAAACCACCAGTTCCACCAGTTAGTGCAGGAGGAATTCAACTGTTTTTAGAGTCTGATGGAGAAACATATCCTGTTGATGGAAATAGGCAGTTCATCATTGGTAGAGGTTCAAATGCAGACTTTAGAATAACTAATAACCCATCAGTATCAAGAAAACATGCAATGGTGTTTCAAAAAAACGGGAAATACTATATAAAAGACATGGGTTCAACAAATGGATTCGAGTTTGAAGGCAAAAAATATGATATAAGGCAAATATCAGATGGTGAAGTATACAGTGTTTGTGATGTTCCATTTACCTTTAAATTCATTTAATTGTTAAAATATTTTTTAATATTCATATCCTTACTACTATTGTCTTGTAATTCAAACAAAACAATAAAAAAAACAGAAAGTATAAAAATCTTAAATAATAAAAGTAATAATAGTGCTTATATATTTTATGAAGATTTCTCAAAAGAATCATTAATTATAGAAGAAATATCAAAACTTTTTATATCAATAAATTATAATGTAGTTATAATTCCCATATCTCAAATTTCTAAGTATGAAAAGAATTATGATAAAAATAAAAACAATTTAATTTTATCACTAGGAAATTCAATTTATAAACTAGATGAAATATTAAAAAGTGAATACAATACCTTAATTATTGATACACCTGACAAAAAAGGAATAATTCCTAACAATATAATACCAGATAAAACTCTTATTATTACTGATTTAGAAACAATTAAATATGCTTACAGTATTATTAATAATAAAAACTTTAAAATTTATTTTAAAACAGATAAATATGCCTATTGGCTAGATAAAAATAAATCTATTTCTGAAATGATCGGGTTTAAAAATAAAATCAGTAAATTACCTTTTAAACAAGAAAAAAACTTGATTCAATTAAATAAAAAAAACAATAATATAACAATATTTTTTACAAATAAAAAATCATTTCTAAAAAAATGTAATTTAAAATGTAATATTCCAGATGGTAATTTTGTTAACTCGGTATATATACCAATCAATAATCTTTTTGATATGTCAAATAAATACAAAAGGAGAGCTATAAAAATAAAAAAAATATATAAATTAATAGAAAAAAAAGAATATCTTGATGTATATTTATTTATAAAAGAAAATAAAAATAATGATAATTCAAAAATATTTGAAAAAATATTTGATTTTATATCAGAACCATTATATAAAATAGAACCAGATTTAAAAAGGAGATAAAAATGGCAAGTATTAACAAAGTAATTTTAATAGGTAGAGTTGGAAAAGACCCAGAAACAAGCTTTATGCCAAATGGAAATTCCCAGATAACAAAATTTTCATTAGCAACAAGTGAGTACTACACAAAAAATGGTGAAAAACAAGAATCTACAGAATGGCATAACATAGTAATGTGGAACAAATTATCTGAAATATACAAAGAAACAATAAAAAAAGGAATCATGCTATATGTTGAAGGAAAAATCAAAACCAATAAATGGCAGGATAAAGATGGAAATAATAGATATAAAACTGAAATATGGGCAAATCAAGTAAGAATTTTACAAAAGCTAGAATCAGGTAATAATTACGGAAATAATAGTTATGGAAATAATAATTCCTATAATACTCAAAACAACCAAAATACTCAGAACAATCAAAACAATTATCAGAACAATAACTTTAATGATTCAAATATAGTTGAAGATGAAGATATCCCTTTTTAAACTATTCATATAGACAGAAAGACTATTTTTCCTTGCGAAATTCTTAATTTTATATTAGTATGAAAATATGTGTTTATAGATATCTTTAGGGGGTTCTAATGAATAAGCTATTTTCTCTGTTTATATTAATGTCGTTTCTTTTATATTTTCAATCTTGTAATACAGTAGACGCTAATCACTCATGCGAACCAGAATGTAAAGACTGGGAAATATGTGACTCTGTTGAAAATGATTTTGGAGAAATAACTTCAACTTGTATTCATCAGGAAGGACGCTGTGAAAATCAAACAGATTGTAATTATCCACAAAGTTGTAATACCAAAACAAATTGGTGTATAGGGAACTGCCGACCAATATGTGAATCATGGGAAAGGTGTAGCTTAAGCGATGAATGTAAAACAATAGAAGGATATTGTAACACAAATAATGATTGTGGTCAGGAAAAACCAATCTGTAATAAAAAAACACACGAATGTAATTATAATTGTCAAACTCAATGTGAATCTTGGGAAATATGTACAAAAGATGAAGTATGTAAAGCTGATGAGGAAAAAAACTTTTGTAACGAAAACTCAAATTGTAAAGATGGAAAAATATGTAATACCGATAGGCATAAATGTGAATATAATGGCTGTAACCCAAAATGTGAAGACTGGCAAGAGTGTAACGAGAATGGAACATGTACTGCAGCTTCAGGTAGATGTGACCCTGAAATAGGTTGTGAAAGAAATTCACAAGCAAGCTTTACTTGTAATCCTAATAGTCATATATGTACAAAAGATTCAGGAAACTGCTCACCTATTTGTGATTTATGGCAAACATGTAATAGAGATAATAAATGTGTTGCTGCAACAGGTTTTTGTAATCAAAATGATGAATGTGCAACAGGATATAAGTGTAATTCTGAACATATATGTATCCCTGTTAATGGAACATTTTGTAATGCTAATGATGAATGTAACTCTTGGGAATACTGTGAAGACAATAGATGTAAAGTTAAACAAGGCTCATGTAGCTTGATTGAAGATTGTATTGGTAATGCTATTTGTGATTTTATAAGCCACAAATGCGAAACTCCATGTGAAACTCCATGCCAATATTGGGAATCATGCTCTACAGATGGAACAACTTGTAGCCTTGATAATGAAAATTACTGTTTAAATGATAATCACTGTAAAAATAATGAACATTGTAATTTATCATCCCATAAATGTGAAAATACATGTAGAGAAAATTGTGCTCCATGGGGAACATGTGGAACAAACGGAGAATGTGGAGTAAATGATGGCTACTGTGATGGAACAGAAGGCTGTGGCACAACTTTTGGTTATAGTGCAACATGTGATTTAGATACTCATACTTGTAAAGAAGACCCATCCAGTGGATGTGACCCTTTTTGTAAATCATGGGAGGAATGTTCGCTAAATAATCAATGTGAAATAGCTGCGGGAAGATGTACAAGTAATTTAGATTGTGGAGCAGGTAAATATTGCTCAAGAGTTACACATCTTTGTAAACCAGAACCTTCAAGTAATTGTACTCCTAGTTGTAATTCTATGGAATATTGTGCAAATGGAAATATCTGCAGAAAGATAGAGGGCACTTGTTCAACTACAAGTGAATGTTCTGGTACTGATATATGTAAAAACAATGAATGCCAAGACCCTGACCCAGCAAGTTGTAGCCCTGTTTGTAATCCTTGGGAGGTATGCAATGGTAATGATTGTAAATTAAGAGTAAATAGATGTATATCTGATAATGACTGTGCAAACGGTAAAAAATGTGATACCATAAGTCATTTATGTAAATATACAAATTGTCAACCTTCTTGTAATGATTGGGAAACATGTAATAATGATGGAACATGCTCTAGTAATCAAAATAGATGTTCTGATAACTCAGATTGTCCTGCAGGCCTTTTTTGTGATGCAAGAAATCATACATGTGGAACCATAGAATATTGTGATGGAAGTGAAGACTGTGGCACTACTTTTGGATATAGTGCAACATGTAATTTAAATACTCATACTTGTGAAGAAGACCCCTCTAGCGAATGTGACCCTTTTTGTAAATCATGGGAAGAATGCTTAGCAAATAATCAATGTGAAATGGCAGCAGGAAGATGTACTGAAAATTCAGATTGTGGAATAAATAAATATTGCTCAAGGGTTTCACATACATGCAAACAAGAGCCTTCAAATGGTTGTACTCCTGATTGTAGCACTACTGAATACTGTGACTCAGGAAATATTTGTAAAAAAATAGAAGGTACATGTACCAGTACAAGTGAATGCTATGGCACTGATATATGTAAAAACAATGAATGTCAAGAACCAGATCCTGCAGCTTGTAGTCCTGTTTGTAATCCTTGGGAGGTATGTTCAAATAATAGCTGTAAAGTAAGAGATGAAAGATGTTCTGATGACTCTAATTGTAACTCAAATGAACTATGTAATACCGAAACACATATCTGTAATGATAATTCATGTTTAATCACTTGTCAACCATGGGAGCAATGCAGTGAAAATGAATGTATAATAAATGATGGTAGATGTAATGATGGTGAAGATTGTCCAAGCAATAAATATTGTGAAATAACTACTCATTCATGTAAATCAAATCCAAATGGAACAATATGCAATCCTGATTGTGAACCATGGGAAAGATGTTTAACAGAAAACTGTCAACTAGCAGAGGGTTTTTGTACTGAAAACTCTCAGTGTTCTGAAGAAAAGCGTTGTAGTGAAAATCATGTTTGTGTAAATGACCAGCCTAATGGGTGTGAAACAGATGATGATTGTCAAGGCTGGCAATTTTGTTCAAGTAGTAAGCAATGTATTCATAGAGATGAATACTGTGACTCAACATCAAATTGTGAGGGAAAAGAAACTTGTAACAGAGAAACACATAAATGTGAAATTATTTGCAACCCTATATGTGAATCATGGCAAGAATGTAATACCCAAGCAGAATGTATAAATCAAGAAGGAAAATGTGGTGAAGATTCAGATTGTAAAGAAAATGAAATTTGCTTAGACTTACATACATGTAGTAAAAGATGTAAGCCTCAATGTGAATCATACCAAAACTGTATAGAAGGGGAATGTCTTTTAGGAGACCAGTTCTGTGAGGATGATAGCAACTGTAGTGATGAGGAAAAGTGTAATACAAATACACATGTATGTGAATTGGAATGTCCTACAGATTGTGAAGAATGGGAAGTATGTTCAAACAGTTTTGGCCAAGATTTAATATGTAAATTAAGACCAGGAAGGTGCTCTGATGAGGATTATGGTAATACCACAATGGATAACTATGGTTGCAGCAGCAGCAGTGCTACAGTTACAATAAGTTGTAATCTGGAAACTCATACTTGTTATGAAAATGAAGGAACATGTGAGGAACAGTGTGGAAGTTGGGAAGAATGTACCGTTGAGAATGAATGCAAGCCAATGAATAGAAAATGTAATGAAAACATTGATTGCTATGGTGAAATGATTTGTGATATAGAAAATCATGATTGCATATCAAACGGAATCACAGTAGCTTGTATCACTGATGCAGATTGTGAAAAAGACTGGGAGCATTGTGGCCCTGAAGGTGCCTGTGTTCTAGATGTAAATGCATGTAATAGTAATGCAGATTGCCCAGAAGAAAGATATTGTGAAATGTTTATGCATCAATGTGTTAAAAAGAACGATCAATGTATTCCTCCATGTGGCGAATGGCAAACATGTAATATGAATATGTGTAGAGCTGATGAGTCAAGATTTAAATGCGATATGCAGGATTATTGTGGAGCATATTCTCTTTGTAGTTCAAAAACTCATAACTGTGAAAATATCTCTGATAATTGTGGAACTTGCAATCAATGGGAAGTTTGTCTTGAATCAGGTTGTTCATTAATATATGGTAATTGTAATTCAGACATGGATTGTAGCTATAATAAAACTTGCAATACAGCTAATCATCTTTGTGAGTATAAAACCTGTACAAATGACAGAGACTGTTTTGCAGATGCAACAACAGATAATAATATCTGCATTAAAAAGAATGGAGCTTCAACAGGTTATTGTCAGCAAGCTTTTTTAGATGAAATAAGAGAAATGCATGGATACAACAAAACTTCATTAGAAAACAATAAACATAGAGATTTCTTTCTAGGAAAGATATTAGCAATTTATAAAAATGCTACAAATATAGGCTTTTATATATATTTATCTCCTGAAAATTCTGATGAATATTACAGGGGGTGTAATTGTACTTATAATGCTGATGGTACAATTAGTGAATGTGATTTAGATTCAAATACAAACTTATCTGACTGTCCTTTATATAAGTACTTATACAAAGGATTATATTTAACCATTCAACCTGAAGAATACAGTAAATTTAATCAATATAAGATTGGTGATGAATTAATGGGACATGTTCAGTATTTTAATCACTATGGAATGTCTATGGCAATGGCCTTAAAGGGTTATGTTATGAGAGTAAACAGACCTTGTGACCCTGATTCAGAAGTTGATGTATGTGCTACTGGTCAACAATGTGACTCAGTGGATAGAGTTTGCAGAGATATTAAACCATTTAATCCTTATTATTATAATATCAGAGCAGGACAAATCTTTCAAGGAAATGGTAACAGAGCTGAAGCTTATGAATCTTTACTTGTAAATGCAGTCGATAATAAGCCTTACACTGTAATTAAAAATGCTTCTTCTTCTAATAACTTTAGAACAACGCTTAAAGATTCTTATGATGAAGAATTTTATATCGATAAAGAATTAACAGGTGACTACTCATTAAACAGAGGGACAGGACAATGTATAAACAATGAATGTAAAAAGGAATCTTGGATTTCCTGTAATAAATATTGTGAAAATGGTTTTAAGTTAATACAAGAAGATACAGATAAAGATTCAGTTGGAGATACATGTCAGAATACTAAAGATATTGATGGTGATGGAATTGAAGATAGCAACGACAACTGTGTTTATGATTATAATCCAAATCAGGAAAATCAGGATGGAGACAATAAAGGTGATGCATGTGATGAAGACCTAGATGGTGATGGCTGGAGAAATAGTGATGACAATTGCCCTCTTATAAGTAATCCAAATCAGGCCTATAATAAAAACTGTAGTACAGCAACCTTACCAGGTAACGCAAGCTTTAATGGTAATGGTACAGGACAAATAACAAGGAACACTGATGGTTCATGGAATGAAATTATTGGATGTGACTGGTCTTGTGATGAGGGTTATGTAGGTGACAACTGTGACGACTGTGATGAGGGTTACCACCTAGATGATAGTAACACTGACTGTATTCCTGATAATAAAAAGTTTACTACCATTACTCCTCCTCCTCCTCCAAGAGGTGGTGCATGGGGAAGTGTATGTAATCATACAAATGATACAGACTGGGATGGTGTAATTGATTCTGTTGATAATTGTGTAAATATATTTAACCCTGTTCAGTCAGATTTTGATCATGATAATATTGGAGATAAATGCGATACAGATATGGATGGAGATAGTTTCTTAAATGATGAAGATAACTGTGTTTATTACTATAACCCTATACTATGTAAAGTATGTGAATGTGCACCTGCTGTTATAAGTAAATATAGCTGTACTGATAATAATAATTGTGGAAGTATTGATGTAAGAGGACATAATAGTGGCTCAGGTAAATGTCACTACTATGAAACAACTCTAAGAACTCTTTCTGGAGTTTTAAAATATGAACATGAAACTCCAGCAAGTAAAGTAACTTGTACTTCAAATAGTGATTGTAGTGGCAATGAAACATGTAAATTATTTGGAAACTCTGAAACACCTAATGAAATGGTAGGTGGATTATGCACAGCAGGAAATAAGCCTGATGATGGCTCATATATTATTATGCCAAGATCTTCATCTGATATGTCTAAATGTCATAATGAAGATTGTACTTACTAAAAATATCATAAATAACTTGCTTTTTTACTATTAATTGTTATTTTATAAGCTAATGTTTTAACCTGGATTAATTTTATAATCTATTTTAAGAGGTAATAATGGAAGATGTTCAAAAATATGAAGATAATAGACAGTTAGCTATAAATAAGGTAGGTATTAAATCCTTAAAATATCCAATAACTGTTTTAGATAAAAAAAATAATAAACAACATACAGTTGCTGATGTTTCTATGTTTGTAAATTTACCACATAATAGTAAAGGCACACATATGTCTCGTTTCTTACAGGTTCTAAATGAATTTCATGACAAAATAACTATGGGAAATATGGTTGAAGTACTAAAAGTAATGCAACAAAGGCTTGAATCAGAAGAATCATATATGGAATTATCATTTCCATACTTTATAGAAAAGGAAGCTCCTATTAGTAAAATAAAAGGTATCATGAACTACCAGTGTTCTTTTATAGGAAGTTGTAAAAAAGATGATGGAGATTTTATTTTAAAAGTTGAAGTACCTATTACATCTCTATGCCCTTGTTCAAAAGAAATTTCAAAATACGGAGCCCATAATCAACGCTCAGTTTTAACAATTGAAGCAAAGTACACAGATTTTTTGTGGCTTGAGGATTTAATTGAAATTGCTGAAAATTCAGGTTCATGTGAGCTATATTCATTACTCAAAAGAGTAGATGAAAAACATGTAACAGAATATGCTTATGAAAATCCAGGATTTGCAGAAGATATTGTAAGAACTGCAGCTCAAAATATCATGAAAATAGAAAATATTACTTGGTTTAGAGTTCAGGTAGAAAATTTTGAATCAATACATAATCATTCAGCTTATGCTTGTATAGAAAAATCAATTAAATAATTTTTTTAAAAAACTACTAACAACCCCAAAAACATATTCTTTTTCAATATCTAAAGGTAAAATATGAAAAGATTTCCTCAGTAAAAGCCATTTTTTATTTTTAGAAGCAATACTTCTATATATTTTTTTTCCTTGCTTAAATGGTATAGTGTGATCTTTTTTTGAGTGTAAAACAAGTACAGGTGTTTTTACCTGCTTTATAAATTTTCTATTTTCCTTTAGAAAATATGAAAGGCCAAATACAGAGCGAATAGAAATATAATCAAAATTTCTATTTATCTTTCTTTGTAATTCTTTACTAATATCACTATCTTTCTTTCTTAGCATCGGTTTTATTTTACTTAAAATATCATATCCTAAAACACTTAAAAGTAACTGATTTTTTAGTTTCAGGCTTTTAGGAGTAGCAAGTAATATAAGTGCATCAAAAAACTTAAGTTCAACACTCAATCTTATTGCAAAAGCTCCCCCCATTGATAAACCAACCAAAACAATTTTTTCATAATTATTTTCATTTATTTTATTATATATTCTCTTCTTTATATCTTCATACCATTCTATTGCAATATATTTATTAAACATTTCTTCACTGTCATGCCCAAGTAATAATGGTACCCACACTTCATACTCTTCATCTTCAAAAAAGTTTTTCATAAAATAGAAATTATATGGATTTCCAGTAAAGCCATGTATCATTATCATTAAATTATTATTTTTTTTCAATGTATTTTCTCCTTTTGAATATAAATACACTTAATATAAAAAATAATAATATAAATAAATTATTATTATTTATATTATTAAAGCTACATAATGCCGAACCTTTGTATACATAATCATTATCATTATCATTTACAATATCATCTTTTAAAAGAATACTATCCATAAAAGTAGAATCAGCTAAACTTTCATTAATTATTTTTAAATACCTTATATTTTTAGTAATATTTATTAAAGTTTCTTTATTATAGTTTTTTGAAAATAGACTTTCTCCATTAAGGTCATCATATCCCTCAATTTTCAAATTAATATCAAAATAATTTAAAAATTTTATTTCTAATAATTTATCCTCATAAAGAAGAGGAAGTTCAACCATTACCTCTCCTTTAAAAGGTAGATAAAAGTATTTATCATCTGGATAAAACAATAGATTTTCAGGAAGTAATACATTAAAATAATCGTATTTATTAAACTCAGCTTTAACTGAAATTATTCTATCAATAAACAAAGTATCATTTTTTTTACTTTTAATTAAATGTATTTTTAAAAATGGTTTATCGTTATCAACTTTTATAAAATCCTCATAAATATCATAACCTTCTGCAATAACCTTAATATGATGAAGTCCATTTAATAAATATCTATAAAAATAACCATTATTATTACTGTAAAACAGTGAATTGCCATCAATTATAATAGATGCATTCAATGGTAAGTTATTATTATCATAAATAACACCTTCAACACCATATTGATATGTTTCTAATATCTCAATTAGAGCATTTTTATTATTTTCAAAAAGCTCTCCCTTTGGATCACTATCATCTATTTCAATTGTCCAATCAAGTGTTCCTCTTGTACCATAACTGTAATCATTTAAATCACCTGTGGTCTGATACCAATCATATCCTTCTGTAACTTTATAATTTGTAAAACTTTCATATATTTTACTTATTTTTAATATTTCATAAGTATCCGGAACTTTATCAGGTGAAAAATTCCAAACATAATTTATTATATCTCCAAAGGTATGAAAAGAAAAAGACATTGTAAAATTTTCAGTTAAAGTGAAGTCTCTTAGTGCAATAGTTTCAGGTTCAGTAAAAACATCCTCACCTGAATATATAATTTCTTTCCAAAAAAAACCTAAATTCCTGTTTAAATCAATATTATTACTATTTCTTCTCGTTATATTTACAGCTCCATCTGGATTAAGCATTGGAATAAAATATATCTGTGTATTATTAATAATATCTAAATATTTTTTATTATTTTCAATTAAGTAAACCATAAAATCAAATACAAATTGATAAGACATTGCTTCATTGCCATGAATTCCTCCTACAATTCTGTATTTTGGAGACATCGTATTCATAATTGTCTTAATTCCAATAATTTCACGCCCTTCAACAGATTTTCCTATAACTATTTTTTCAATAATATTTGGATATCTAAGTACTAATTCATCTATTTTATCTTTAATTTCATCATACTTAACAAAATTTTCATTACTTATAATAGACTTTCTCTCCATTTCATACTTTTTTTCTGAATTAGATACAATACGATACTCTATATTATGGTTTTCTAAGTCTTTTAATACCTTTTTTTCACCTAATAAATAAACACTTTTTGCTTTTCTTCCATAAATATAAGGAAAACTTTTTGATATTAATTTTAATTTATTACTTTTTATTGAAATAATAGGAGTTGAATAAATATATGTTGAAATGACAAGTAATAATAAACTTAGTTTTTTAAGCATTTACAATATTTTTTAATGCAGCCTCTATTGCTGTTAAGTTTTCAGTAAATCCTAAAAGCTCTCCATCTTTAAAATCTTTTTGTTTTTCTATTATATTTATATATTTTTTATAGTTATCAAGCTTAATTAAATTACTTTTATCACCTTTTAATATCTTTTTAGCTAAAGGAATTAATTTTTTTACAGAAGTTAATAATATATATAATTCTTCTTTCTCTGATTCAAAACTTTCCAAAAGATTTCGACTTTCAGCAAGCTTTTTTAACTCTTCAGAAGTTAAACCTGATGCACCTTCTAAAACCAGTGTATATGTTTTTTCTGTTGTCAGGTCGGTTGCCTCTACAGTTAAAATACCTTCACTATCAACTAAAAAAGTAACATCAATTTTAAAATCTCCTTGTGGTAATGGAGGAATATCCTTTATTTTAATTGTACCTAAATATGTATTTTCTGCAGCAGAAAGATACTCACCCTGAAAGATATTAATATCAACCTGCTCTTGGTTATCTTTAATCGTTGTAAATGTTTTTAAAGCAGAGCATGGAATTACAGAATCTCTGTCTATAATCTTTTCATAAAATCCACCAGAAACCATAATTCCCATTGATTGAGAAATAACATCTAAAAGTAATGATTCATCATCATTATTAAAAAGTAACCTACCCTTTATTGCAGCACCTATTGCAACAGCTTCATCTGGATTGATTGCTTTTGATATCTTTCTATTAAAAAACTCTTCCAGTTTCTGAGTAACAATCTTAGAACGAGTTTGCCCGCCAACCAAAATTATCTTATCAATATCAGAGATATCTAAACTAGTATAATCCAGCATCTGCTCAATTAAATCAATTGTTTTATCAACAAGAGGTTCAACTAATTCATTAAATAGTTCCAAAGGTATTTCCTGTGAATAATTAATTGTTTTTTTATCCTGTGTTACAAATAAAAAAGGAAGCTCTATTATTCCTGAACTTCTTTGAGATAAATCTTTTTTTAATATTTCAGATGCACTTTTTATCCTTTGGTGTATAATTGGATCATCCCGAAGGTTAAAAGTATTATCATATCTTTCAATTATATCCTTTTCAATCCATTTTACAAGCTCATTTGTAAAATCTTCTCCTCCCAAAAAGGTATCACCAACAGTTGCAATTACTTCAAAAATATTATCCATTATATCTAAAACTGTAACATCAAAAGTTCCACCACCTAAATCATATACCAATAGATGTTGATTTTTATTTTCTTTAAACCCATAAGCAAGTGCAGCTGCAGTAGGTTCATTTATGATATTAATAACATCTAGACCAGCTATAACTCCAGCATCTTTAGTTGTTTTTCTTTGATTTTCATTAAAGTATGCCGGAACAGTTATTATTGCTTTTGTTACATCAACCCCAAGTACTTTTGATGCTTCTGTCCTTATTTTAGATAATACTAATGCAGATATTTCCTCTATTGAATATAGCTTATCATCAACTTCAACTCTAACAGATGATTCATTATGCTTAATTATTTTATATGAATAATTTTTAACTGCACTTTGTAAAAAACTACTTTCCCACCTTCTTCCAATTAGTCTTTTAAAAGCATAAATTGTATTTTGTGGATTTATTATCAATTGATTTAAAGCATTAAAACCGATTAAGATACTTGAATCTCTAAAGGAAACAATGGAGGGTAATAAACTCTTATTGTCCATAGGAATCAATTCAAGGCTACCATCTTCTTTTGAATAGTAAACACAACTATTTGTTGTCCCTAGATCAATACCTAAAACATATTCCATAATTTCCCCTTAATATATTTTTTAGCAACTTTATTTTTACTATCTATTTTTAAAAGCTCTTCAGCTTGTTTTTTAAGTAATTGTTTTTCATCTAATTTCTTTAAATATTCAATTAAAATTTCTCTTGCTTTTATATCATTTTTATCTTGAGAAATAATATCTTGTAATAAATTAATTATTTTATTTTTATTTTTAGAAGAATTTGTTTTTTCCAGAAGTTCTACTTTTTTAAATAAAAATCTCTTTTCATCTCCATGCTCAATAATTAAGTCATTTACTATTTCAAATGCTTCGTAATAATCTGCAACAGAAATCATTTCATCAATTTTTTTAAGTTTATCATTTATTTTGGATTTACCGATTAATAAATCTATATCAGCCTTTAATTTTAATGCTTTTTTACTATTGGGACTATATGATAAAGATAGTTTTATTAATTGTAATGACTTATTAAGTTTTCCTGCATAATATTCGTTTGATGCCAATAATAAATACTCTCTTGATTTTTCCATATTAGAGTTATTAGGATTTATTTTCTTTACTGTTTCAACTTTATTTTTAAAAATATTTAAACTTCTATCATATTCTTTTCTTTTTAATGGAACTTTTAATATATTAAATATATTTGATAATTCCAGCATAACAAAATTAACCTGTTTTTGTATTTCTTTTGGTAAATTATACTTTTTAGTTATATCAGGATGATATCTTTTACTTAATTTAAAATACATATATTTAATTTCTTTAAGTGTTGATTTAGGAGAAACACCTAATATTTCATAATAGTTTCTCTTTTCTTTTATTTTTTTATAAATATTTTCTATTTGCTCAGAAATATTAGTATTTGAATATAAGTATATTGAGCTTTTAGTTTTGGTAAATGATTCAATTTTTAAAAGGGATGGATTATCAATATTTATTATATTTTTTTGGTATAAAGATTTTAAAATTGCTATTAATTCTTTTTCGTTAAAATTATTTACAGTTATTTTTTTTAATGAAATAAAATCAATTTTATCTATAATTGTATTTAATATAAATACTTCATCTTTTGTAACATCTACATTTAAATTTTTACTATTTATACTAATATTCATAAATCACCTTAAAAATATATAAAAGCTATTGACTACTGCCCACATATATTAAAACACTATATACGATATCACGTATTACTATCTAATTATATTTAATATCATTTATTGTTAATTTTTTCAAGATTTAAGTTTTTAATTTATAAAAAATAACATATTCCATATAAAATCACTTTAGTATAAAATAATAATATCCTTTTCCAAGCTTTTTTAAATTATTCCTTATATTAAAACTAACCATTGCCTTAGCTCTTTGAGCTGATTCTATTATATTTAATGTTTCAATATAATAATAAGTGATTGCATTAGAAAATAAACATCCTGTACCATGTATCTCATCATCAATTTTAGCCTTAGGATATGATAAAACTCTTTCATGTTCTTGAGTAAAGACATAGTCAGTTGCCTGTTCATCATCTTCATCACCACCAGTAATAACACCACCTTTTACACCAAGCTTTCTAAAGTAATTATACATATCATTAATCTCTGCTTTTCCTGAAATTATCATTGCCTCTTTATAATTTGGAGTAATAATATCACAAATAGAAATAAGCTCTCTTATTGCTTCGAGTATTTCTTTATCATCAAAAAATTTTTTATTAGAAGTTGATTTTAAAATAGGATCGAAAACAATAGGAGGCTTGTTTCCTTTTATGGAATTATACCAATCTAAAAAACTATAAATTAATGCAGCATTAGTAATTAATCCTATTTTAATAATATCAATTCTAAAATCACTACTAATACTACTTAATTGGGATAAAAATATCGGATGAGCAGTATATTTGAAATCCTGAACACCCAGTGAATTCTGAGCAGTTATGGCAGTTGTTATATTAAAAGTATAATAATTAATATGGTCAAAAAATTTTGTTGCCAGCTCAAGACCTGCTCCTGAAGAAGGGTCAGAACCTGCGATTACGAGTATTTGTTGCATAAAAATCCTTTTAATTATTAAATATAAACAATTTATACCAAAATTAGTATAATAAAGTAGTCGGAAAAAGTCGATAAAATCTTAATTTACATCTCCAGAATAGCTTATGTTAATCATTTTTATGATATATTTCTGTAAATTATTTTAAAAACTCCAAATAAGCAGAAATATTAACTATATCTTTAAGTTTTATAAATAAAATATGTGGAGGTTTTAATTTATAATTTTTAAATGACCAGTCAAAATATACATCTGCATATAATCTATCTTCTGTTTTACTAGCTTTAATATTTAATTCGAGCTCCCTTTCAATATTCATAAAGGAAAGTACTCCAATTACTATAATTTCATAAGATTCTGCATCAGGATAAACTTCTAATTTAATCATTTTTTTAAATTCACTTAACTTAAAAGAAGCATTTGGAATTTTATTTGATTTTATATATTTTTGCATTTCATGATTCTTTAATTTATCACCTGTTTCAAAAAACTCTGTTTTTATAATTACTTCAATATCATTTATAATATTATTTTTAAAATCAATATCTATTTCACCTTCAAAACCTTTTTCAGACCAACCTTTGAATTTATGAAATGGAGCAGTAGCTTTAAATTCAATTTTTGATTTTGCTTCATCAATTCTATATTTCATAACATCCCTCTATAAATTTAGTATAAGTATATCAGTCAAATATGGAAAATTCAATATTATATAGTGAATTATATGTGTTTTTTATTATAATTCTCTCCATACTCATAAATAGTAAAACGATTTATTCACCAGAGTTCTTTTTTATAAAATATGATTATTTATTTAATATATTCAATTAATAAACTAAAGTTTAAGATATTAAAGTAAAACCAATATATCAGTGAATATCTGCTTCAACTTTAACACTTCCTGCGGGTGCTTTTCCTAATGTTCCATTAACAGATTTTCCTTGAAGGATAACTTCGTCAGTTTTAGAAACATTACTTTCAAGATAATATCCAGAAAATGATAACTCTATAGAATTACTACTTTCTTCTAAATTTTGCTCATAGATTTTTCCATCAAATTTAATTTTACTATATGTTTTAGGGTCTCCGATTCCAGAACCTTCAGAAAGCTTAAACCTAATAATTATATCATTCCCAAAATCAACATCTAAAAGGGCATCTTTTCTTCTTTTAATATATCTTTTATATACTCCCTGAGTTCTTTCATCCAAAACAATTTTTTTGGTATATTTTCTTTTTACTTTTTGATATATAGCTGCCCCACTTGCATCAACATCTTTTTTTCTTTCACTATTATTTTCAGTATATTGCCATACAACTTTTCCCTTAATAAAATACTGTAAATTTTTAAGATCTGCATGTTCAAGATGAAATTTCTTCATAGATGAAAGATTAAGGTCAATATTACCCTGTTTTTTGGATGTTGCACAACTTGATACAATAATTACTAAAAAAATAAAACTCATATATTTTAACATATTCCCTCTAAAAAAATATTACAAATACAATATAATATATTAGAGGCTTAAAATCAATTAAAGTTAGATGTTTTAAATAAAGTGAAGTATTATGCTTTGGCAGTTTCTATAGATTCTTTAACTTCTTTTTCTTCCACAGAAGCTACAAAATCAGGGTCTTTTTTACCCATATATGTCTTCATGAATAAGTCGATGAATATCATTGCTCCACCACCAATCATCATTCCATCAGGTAAGATTCTAAACCACATCCAACCTTTTAATCCTTGTAGAGCTTCACGGGTTCTTGTATAATAGTAACCCATTTCTGCAGCTGCTTTTGTTTGCTCTAAACCAATGATAATAGTAGGTATCACAAATAATAAAACACCAATTGTTAAAGACCAAAAAGCAATTTTACTTAATTTATCATTCCAGATATAACCATTTGCAAGTGCATTTGCTCTTGAAGTCATATAAAGGAAAGCTATAGAAATATAACCAAATGCTCCAAGTAAAGCAACATGACCATGAGGCATAATTAAATATGTTCCATGTGAATAATATGAAATTGTAGGAGTATTAATAACCATTCCTAAAACTCCAGCACCAATAAAGTTTAAAAATACAGAACCTGTAATCCACATAAACGGTGTATCAAATGCAAATCCTTTAGGTCTTTTCTCTTTAAGATTTTTCATTGCTTCAACAATCATCAATGCTAATGGTAAAGGCTCCATTGCTGAGAAAATACCACCAATTGCAATCCAGTATTCATCTAATCCCTGCCAGAAATAATGGTGTCCAACACCAAGTGTTCCAGACATCATAATTAAGAATAATTCAAAAAACATAATCTTTTCTGCTGTTTTCTGAGAAATTAAACCAAGTGAAACAGTAAAGAAAGCAATAGTACCAGCTGCAAATAATTCAAATGTTAATTCAACCCATAAATGTATAACCCACCATCTGTAATAATCATCTACAGTAAAGTTAGGCTCAATCTTATGTAAAGGCATCATTCCAGCAATATAGAGTGTTGCAATACCAAAAGCAGACCAGATTATTGTTCCAACCAATGGATTATTGGTACTTGCTTTTTTAATTAATGATATAATTAATAGAAACCAGAATACAAGTCCAATTACTAAACCAATATCCCAAACTCGACCGAGGTTAATAAGCTCACGCCCTTCATTTCCTAACCAAAACCAGCTGTCTCTCATTTGTCCAGTTGCACCCATATAAAGCCCAACAATACCACCAACAGCAACAACTAATAGTGCAATCCATAATACATCAACAAGCCAAGGAAATTTATGATCTCTATTTGCAACCCATGGAGCAATTAAAAGTCCACCAACTAACCAGCCAACTGCAACCCAAAGAATAGCAATCTGTGTATGCATTGAACGGATAACATTAAATGGAAGCCATGATTGTGAAACAACAAAATCCTGTGTAGGGTCAGCATATAAGTGAGCTAAATAAGCACCTAAAAATAACTGAACTACAAATAATAGTGATACAATTGGAATATATTTTAAAAGCTTTTTCTGAGATGGAAATAACTTTGTAATTTTCATCGCAGGTTGTAAATCTTCTTCTTTATCTGTTTTTAATAAGTATTTATATGACAAGAATATTACTAAAATTGTAAATACCCACAACATTAAGAATTCCCATAATGAAACAATGTGATTGTTATATGAGCTATCTTGGTCTACTAAAGGCTCTGGAGGCCAGTTGTTAGACCAAGTTCTTTCTGCTCTTGTTCCTTCTGTTCCAGGACGAAGAGATGAAGCAACCATTTGAGACCAGTCTACAAATGCTGCAATCTTTTCAGCTTCTTCAACTCTAATAATTCCACCAACAAAGGCTCTTTCTTTATCACCTTCAACTAGCATTTTAGTTAATCTTTTAACATTCATTTTATAAGCAGCTGCAGAAGCGTCAGTATAAACAACTCCCTTCTCTGCAAGTTTTGTTTGCTGATGAAAGTCTTGTTTAACTCTTTCTTTTACAGCACCTCTTTCCACTTTAGTTAATTCTTTATTTGATTTCTTATATAACTCTTGTGCATAAAAATCATATAAAAACTCAGCTCTATGATGAAAAAAATCTGTTGTAAAGTCAGGACCCATATAAGCACCCATTCCAAGCATTGTTCCCCAATCCATAAGGTCAAACTCCTGAAAATACCCCTTACCTTGCTTTACATCATCATAGGTATAAAGAATTTCACCTGATGCCGACTTAACTTCTTTAGCAATTGGTGGAACTTCTTTTTGCAAATTTGCAGTAAAATAAATTAAAATAGTAACCATAAAAATAGCAATGAACCAAAAGGCAGTATAAAGCCCTTTTTTGCTCATAAACTTATCCAACCATGTTTCTTTCATATATTTCTCCTAAAAAACAATTCCTATAGTCTTGCTATTATATTAAAAAAAAATACTAATTCCGTAACAAATGGTACGAAAACAGTAAAATAAGTTTTTTTTTTACTTATATTGTGTTATACTTATTTTAATTATTGTATTGATTTGGAAAAAATGAATAAAAACATCAACAAAACAACCTTATTTAAGGGGCTATCATCAAAAGATGTTGAAAGTATCCTTGAGAATAAAAAAGTTTTCACTAAAAAATTCTATAAAAATAATTATATTGCTTACAGAGATGATGAACTTACTCACCTTATGCTTATTTTGAAAGGAGAAATCCAAACTCTAATATCAAATGATAAGGGTAAGATAAGAAATGTTGTAACTTTACCAACATTAACAACAATTGCACCATCTTTTTTATTTGGTAACAATAATAGGTTTCCAGTTGATGTTAAATCAGTGAATGAAAGTTTAATTTTATATATTAGTAAAAACTCATTACTTAGAATAATTGAAAATAATAATATAGTATTAAAAAATTATTTAAATATTATTAGTAATAAATCTCAGATTTTATCTAAAAAACTATGGAAGGAATTTTCAAATAATACAATTAAAAAAAAGATAATAGATTATGTGGCAGAACATTTAGACCAAGATACAATGATTGTATCTTTTGATAAATCTCTTGAAGAACTATCAAAATACTTTGATGTTTCCCGTCCTTCCCTATCAAGAACATTAAACCAGTTTATAAAGAATAAAGATATTGAAAAAATAGAAAGAGGAAAATATATAATTAAAAATATTAAAATCCTAGATAAGTTTTCATAATTTAATTATATTAAATAATATCCACAAGTTCACTTATTTCACTTACTAATTTACCACTACTTACAATATTAATTGCAGCTTCCATATATGGTTTTAGGTATTCATCCTTTGTTAAAAAAGGAACTCTCTCTCTTAAAATAGAAACAGCCTTTTCTACTGCAACACTTGATTTTAATGGTTTCCTGAAATCTAATGCCTGTGATGCTATTAAATACTCTATTGCAATAACCTTTTCTACATTATCAATAATTTTAGCTGCCTTATTTGAACCAATTGTCCCCATTGAAACATGATCTTCTTTATTTGCAGATGTTGGTATTGAATCAACTGAACTTGGATGTGCATACACTTTATTTTCTGAAACAAGAGATGCTGCAGTTACATGAGCAATCATGAAGCCAGAATTTACTCCTTCATCCTTAATTAAAAATGCAGGTAAATGATCATTTGAATTAGGATTAACTAATTGCTCTACTCTTCTCTCTGAAATAGATGAGATTTCACTAATAGCAATACCTAAAAAATCCATTGCAAATGCAATTGGTTCCCCATGAAAATTACCCCCTGAAATTATTTCCTTTTCATCTGGAAATACAAGAGGATTATCTGTAACAGAGTTCATCTCTATTAATAATGTTTTCTCAACATAAGCAATTACATCTTTTATTGAACCATGAACCTGAGGAACACACCTTAATGAATAGGCATCCTGAACTTTCCCACAACCACTGTGTGAAACTAAAATTTCACTTCCTTTAAGAATATTTCTAATATTAGTTGCTGTATTTATCTGTCCTTGATGAGGTCTGATAAGTGAAATCTTCTCATCATAGGCTTTTATTGTACCTTTTAAGGCATCTAAACTAATAGAAACAATAATATCAGCAGATTTTAGAATATTTTTAGCTCTGTATAATTGTATTAAACCATTTGCTGTCATTGCCTGAGTTCCATTTATTAAAACAAGACCTTCTTTTGAATGTAATTTAACAGGAATTATATTTTCTTTTTTGAAAACTTCATTCGTTTGTTCTATTTTACCATTATAAAATACTTCACCTTCTCCAAGTAAAGTAATTGCAAGATGTGCTAACGGAGCTAAATCACCACTTGCTCCAACACTTCCCTGAGAAGGAATTACAGGTATAATGTTTCTGTTTAATAATTCAAGAAGTAAATTAATTACCTTAGCTCTAATACCTGAATATCCCTGACTCATTACTCTTGCACGCAGAAGCATAATTCCTCGTGTTACAGCCTCATTATAAGGCTCTCCAACAGCAGTACAATGAGAGCGAATTAAATTAAATTGCAATTCCTCAATTTTATCCTTGTCTATCTTCTTACCAGCCAAAAAGCCAAAACCAGTGTTGATACCATAGATAGGAGTATCCTCTTTATCTAATTCCTCAACTAAATCTCTTGCTTTTTTTATTTTATCAATTAATTCATCGGACAAACTAACCTTTTCTTTATTTACTGCGACATCAATAAATTCTTTAAATGTCATATTTCTACTACTTAAAACAACCATTACTTCCCCTAAAAATAAAATTTTTATAACATATTTTCAACTCCCTTTGCAAAATAATAATAAATATGATATCTATTGTTCATTAAGTTTTTAGGAGAATTAATATGGATATAAGAAAATTGATATCAAATAGATTTGGAGGAAAAACCTTTGGAATAGCCACAGGAGAATATAAATTTGGTAAAATAAAATCTGCAAAAGAAGCAGCAATGAAAACAAATCCTAATTTACCTATTATTGATTTGGGAATTGGTGAACCAGATGGAATGGCAGATCAAGGAATAATTGATGAATTATATAAACAGACAATGATTTATCAAAATCGTGGCTATGCAGATAATGGCTGTGAAGAATATAAAATTGCAGCGATTGAATATATGGAAAAAATTTATGGAATAAAAAACCTTGATTTAGCTACAGAAGTTACTCATGCAATTGGTGGTAAAAATGCTTTTGCCTTTTTACCTGCAGCCCTAATAAATGAAGGAGACTATGCACTTATAACATCTCCAGGTTACCCCGTTTTAGGTATTCATACAGAGTGGATGGGCGGTAAAGTCTATCCTCTTCCTTTAAAAGAAGAAAATAATTTTTTGCCACAATTAAATGAAATTCCTTCTGATATCTTAAAAAAGTCTAAAATGCTTTATATTAATTATCCAAATAATCCAACAGGAGCAGTTGCAACAAAAGAATTTTATGAAGAAGTTATTAAATTTGCTAAAAAACATAATATTATTGTGGTATCAGACCCTGCTTATGGTACATTGCAATTTGAAGGCAAACCTTTGAGTATATTATCAATAGAGGGAGCTAAGGATGTAGCAATAGAAGTTCATTCAATGTCTAAATCATTTAATATGACAGGCTGGCGAATGGCTTTTGTAGTTGGAAATAAATTATTACTGGATTTATTTAAACATTCAAAAAACAATTATGATAGTGGCCAGTTTTTAGCAATACAAAAAGCAGGTATTTATGCTCTTAAACACCCTGAAATAACAGAAGAAATAAAAAATAAATATTTTAACAGGCACAAGCAATTAGTAAAATTATTAAATGAAATTGGGTTTAATGCAAAAATACCAGGTGGAACATTCTTTTTATATGTAAAGATACCAAAAGGTGTAAAAAATGATATTAAATTTAGTAATGCAGAAGAATTTTCACAATATTTAATAAAAAAATTACATATATCATCTGTTCCATGGGATGACCAAGGGCCTTTTATCAGATTTTCAGTTACTTTTGAACTACAAGGTAAAACAGAAGAAGATATTTTTAGTGAACTAAGAAAAAGATTAACTTCCGTTAAATTTGAATTTTAAGGATATAATTATGATTTTTTATAAAGAACCATTTGTTTTAAACGAAAATATAGAGAATAAAGATATAAAAACAATAATAAAAATATTTAAAGGTGGAAATTTTTACAAAGCAAATAAGATGCTATCAATTTTAAAACCAGAAAACTTAAGTGAATTAGATAAAAAAGAATATAATAAATTAAAAACAATGCTTTCTATAGATAAAGCTGGAATTTTCGCAGTATTATTTCTATTTACAGTAATTATTTTTCTGTTTATTGATTATATTGGTAATTAAAACACATATATATCTAAATTCATGAACTATATACACATATTAAGATATTGTTTTTACTCCTATTTACTCTTATTAAATGAACCTGAAAAAATATAATTTGCTCTCTACCCTTTACCATAATTATATGCTATCTTATAAATGTGGTTGAGAGAGACATTAAATAATTTTGATGTTCTCCAAAAGGGGTTAATAATTGTTAAGGAGATTAACATGGCTAAAAAAGACAGTAAAGCAGACAACAGACAAAAGGCATTAGAAGCAGCATTGGCAATGATTGAAAAAGAACATGGAAAGGGTGCTGTAATGATTTTAGGAGATGATAGCTCTTTAAGTATTGATACAGAAGTTATTCCAACAGGAATAATGCAATTAGATAGAGCATTAGGAATAGGTGGATTTCCAAGAGGTAGAGTTGTTGAGATATATGGCCCTGAAGCTTCAGGAAAAACAACTATTGCTCTTCATGCAATTGCATCAGCTCAAAAGAATGGTGGAACAGTTGCATTTATAGATGCAGAGCATGCACTAGATTTATCATACGCAAAAGCTCTTGGCATTCAAACAGATAAAATACTTGTTTCACAACCAGATGACGGAGAGCAAGCTCTTGATATTGCAGAAACACTTGTTCGCTCAAATGCAATTGATATGATTGTTATTGACTCTGTTGCAGCCCTTACACCAAGAGCTGAAATTGAAGGTGATATCTCTGATACATCAGTAGGTCTTCAGGCCAGATTAATGAGTAAAGCACTAAGAAAGATTACTGGAAGTATTAATAAGTCTAAATCTATTGTTGTTTTTATTAACCAGTTAAGGGCAAATATTGCAACAATGGGTTATGGTCCAAAAGAAACAACAACAGGTGGCAAAGCTTTAAAATATTTTGCATCACAAAGAATTGAAATAAGAAGAATTGGTGCAGTTAAAACAGGAACCGATGTTATTGGTCAAACAGTTAAAATTAAAATTGCTAAAAATAAGCTGGCATCACCTTTTAAAGAATTTACTGCTGATATTACTTATGGAATTGGAATTGACCACTATGCTGCACTGATTGATTTAGGTATAGAGTATGGTTTTGTTAAAAAAGCAGGTGCATGGTTTTCGATTAATGATGAAAAACTAGGACAAGGAAAAGAAAACAGCAAGAAAAAACTTCAGGAAGACTTAAGTTTCAGAGTTCCACTGGAAAGAAAAATATATGAAAAGCTAGGAATCAACTATGTTGCTCCAGAAGGCTACACTGAAGAACCAAAGGATTCCAGCAAATAATTTTACAACTCTTTACAGAATTAAACTTTTATGTATAATATTTATACATAGGAGTTAAAATGACTTATTTACTATTTGAAAACCCTAAGTACCTATTATTATTTCTAGTTATTACAGATGTAGTTTTAATATTTTTTTTAAAAGCTATTCCATTTGAAAAGAAAAAGATAATTATAATAGTTATTGCTATTTTAATCCCTTTAATACATATTATCTCAAGAGTTATTGAAACTGATAACGAAAAAGTTGAAAAAGTACTAATAGAAATATCTCAAAATTCTAATAAATTACAAATTGACTCTATTACTCCATTTTTAGATAATACTTTTAATGGTGAATTTAATAAAAAAAACTATAGTAAAAAAGAATTTATTATTTTATTAAAAGATAAAGTTGGAAAAAAAATAATAAGTGCAATAAATTTCAAAAAAAAATCTATTACATTTAACAAAAATAAAGCAGAATCAGTTATTATTTCATTTGTTGATTTTACAACTACTGAAGGAGCATTTAGATTACCATTAAGATGGAAAATAAAATGGGTTAAACAAAATGACTCATGGTATATTTATAATACCCAAACTCCTGAAATAGTTAGATTTTAAGGAAGAGATGAAAACATTAACACCTGAACAAGAAGCACAAAAAATGCTAAAAACTTTTAATAACTTTTCAAAATGCTATGATATAACAACAGGACAGTTAAATATTCTACAATCCCGTCATCAAATGATGTTAACATTAGCAACATTAACTTTGACAATTACAGGATTTTCAGGCCCTAAAATGGCTGCAAGTAATTCTATATCCAAATATAGTATGATAATTGGTATCTTTTTTGTATTATTATCTATTGTTGCAATACTATTATCTACTATAAACCTGGTCTGGTTTACACAGTTTCATGGTGAAACAGATGAAGAAACTTTAACTTTACTCATAGAAAGACGAAATTTAAGAACAAAAATGTTTCATCTTCAATTAATAATGTTAGTAGTTGGTTTAACATCCTATGTTGTAGCTGTAATTGGATATTTATATTTAGGAGTATAATATGAAAATAAAAAAGATTATTGCACCATCTTTATTATCTGCAGATTTTTCAGATTTAAAAAATGAAATATTATCTCTTGATAACAAGGTAGAATATTTACATTTAGATATAATGGATGGAGCATTCGTCCCCAATATTACTTTTGGACCATTAATAATAAAAGGAATTGTAAAAGCCGCAAATACAGTTGGTAATTTTAAATTTGATAGTCATTTAATGATTAATAATCCCGATAAATATATAGAAAATTTTGCAAAAGCTGGAAGTGATATTATTACTGTTCATAGTGAAGCATTAATTCATACAGATAGAACAATATCATTAATAAAATCATTTGGTAAAAAAGCAGGATTAGCTTTAAACCCTGCAACTCCATGTAATAGCTTAAAGTATATTATTCAGAAACTGGATTTAGTTTTAGTAATGACAGTTAATCCTGGTTTTGGAGGACAATCATTTATTGATTATACACTAAAAAAAATAGAAAGAATTAAAAAAATGGCTATTGAGTATAACCCTGAATTAATTATTGAAGTTGATGGAGGAGTAAAAAAAGAAAATATCAAATCAATTTATGATGCAGGTGCTGATTTATTTGTGGCAGGAAGCTCTGTTTTTGGTAAAAAATCAAGAGTTAAAGCTATTGAAGATTTAGAAAACGAAATTTTTTAAGAGGAAGTATGAAAACATGTCCTAGTTGCAATAATATGCTTAATAATAATGTATCAATATGTCCTTATTGTGGAAGAAATGTAATTGGAATCACTGAATATGATTATGGGCTAGGAGTAAAAGGACAAGTTGTTGATGAAAATATGTCTAATGAAGGAATAGCAGATAAAATATATGATAAGAATAAGGGAATTAGAAATGTTGAAGATGAAGAATTCGAGGGAGCAATAGAACTACAGCATAATATTAATTTTAGAAAGAATGTTGGGATATTTATTTCATTATTTTTTTTAGTTGCTCTTATTGCAAAAATTTCAACATATAAATTATTATTTTCAAGTGAAAACAAATTGTATATATTTCTTATTCCTCTATTATATTCAACCCTTATTTTTCTAACTATTTACTTAAAGGTAATAGTTAGAATAAAAATTATTATTATTATTATACTCAGTATTGCCTTTACCGGTACTTACTGGCATTATGCAAATATATTTCAGTTTAATTTCATTAATATTTTATTTGAACCATTAAATATTGCAGTAATTGCGGTTTTTATTACAAGCTCATTTTTAAAATATAAAAAGATTAAATTTTTAGCTATGCTTGCTTCATCTTCTTTTATTATGTATCAGTATTTTATCTATTTGAAATCTATTAATATTGAGCTAATAAATATAATTTTCTTAATGAAAATTTCAGTGCTATTTATTGCAGGAATCTATTTGGCTCTATTTTTATTATATGATTTTATATTTTTTAATAAAAAATAAGATAACATAGTAAAGTAAGTTTAACTATCTCTCTTTAAAGGTCTAGAATAAACAAGTTTATTTTAATATTAAATAAATAAATTTATTTTATCTACATCTACTAAAAAAATGGACTTCCATCCATTTTTGTACCTGGAGAAAAATAACTATTATTATTACTTACCTCATAATGGTGTTTATATTCCCAGTCATTACCAGTTTTTTCCAGCTCAGGAGAAAGAACCGCAGAACCATAGTCAGCATTCCATTCATCATAGAGTGCCTCAAAAATAGTGGTATCATTTGTAACTTCTTCATCATGGTCTTCATTAATATTGATAAATAAAATATCTCCATTAATATCTAAAGATAAATTTGAACCAAGTGTAAAAACTGTTGCTCCGCCAAAATCACCAGTTGGATTACCACCACCAAAAATAACAATAACCTGATGAGGACGAATTAATGTATTATCAGGAAATGCAGCGATAACTTCATCGTTTAAATTACTTAAATATACATCTGTTAAATCTAAAACCTTATCTGTTACATTAACAATTTCAATAAATCCATCATCTGCATTATTTGTAATACCATCATTATTTGCATCTCCATTTATTCCATCAGCAGGTGCAATAAGAATTTCATTAATTACAAGCTCATTTAATTCTGGCTTAACACCATTTTCAAGTTCATTTACATGAATATCAATTTTTTCTGAAGTAAATAAAGCATCATCTTCAGATTTATACTCTGCTTCAAACCTAAAATTACCTGACTTTATAAAAATTAAACCACTTGAATCTGTTGTATAGCAATCATCAATATCATAGTCTTCATTTGGGGGTAAAGCACTAAGGTATATTGTTGTATCTTCTAAACCCGTAATTTCTTCATCGTGGTCTGAATAATGAGCAAGAACTTTAATAGTTATTACAGTTTCATTTTGATAGACATTCTGGTTTGGGCTTACAATTAACTCTATATTATTTAATACTCCCACTCGTTCTTCTATATTCAATGAAATGGTATTACTATTTTTTCCCTTATATGATACATGAAACTTATAAACACCAGCTTGACTACCTGACAACAAATTATCATCTGTTCTATCAGGAACTAAAGTTGTTTCATAATGCCATTCAACATCATTTGTAATATTTTCATCATTATCATTTGATAACTTTGCAACAACGCTTACCTTTACTCTTTCATCAACATAAAGCTCTGTTTTATCAACAGAGAGAACTATTTCATTAATATTAATTTCTTCTGTTTTTATTGGAATATGATTGCCATGTATACCATTTAATATACAATAAACCTCTACAGTTCCTGCCGACTTTACAGTTAAACGCCCAAAACTTCCAAATGAATTCGATATTGTTGCAATATTTTCATCACTGGTTTTCCATAAAACAGACTCTGTAATATCTTGTTTATCTCCTGTCCCATATTCACCTATTGCTCTAAACTGGTAAGTTTCTCCTACAAAGAATTTACTTGAAGAACTTGAAACTTTAGTTTCTATAGACTGAAGTCCATCTTCTGATACAATTCTCATATTTACTTCATTACTCTCTATTTCTTTATAAGATGCAGAAATAATTGTTACACCTTGTCTTATTGCAGTAAATAAACCATCATCAGAAATATAAGCAACAGAAGAATCAAGAGTTGTCCACTTCAATTTTGTTACATCAAGAACTTTTGTACTACCATCTTTAAATGTTCCTTGTGCAAAAAACCTTATTTTTTCACTTTCTTTAATTACAGACATATTTCCATTATTCGTAATTTCGATTGCAATTAAATCCCTTAATTCATCAGTGGTCTCTTCTTTACCGCATGATATGAGCACAAAGACAAGGCTAAATATCATAAAAATACTTTTCATTATTTACCTACTCAACACAAGGTCTTTCATCAACATTTCCATCACAATCATCATCTTTATTATTATTACATATTTCTTCTGATGTTGCTTCCAATGGAACAGCATCACACTTTTGATTACCTGTTAATTCATCACAAACATAAGAGCCTTTAACTCTGCAAACACCAAGACCAGTATAACAATCTTCTCCAATATCAAAAATTTCATCAACTTCACCATTACAATCGTCATCAATTTGGTTACAAATTTCAGGAATAGGTAAAATATCAGCATCACATTCAGTCCAGATTTCTCCACCAACACAAGTCATTGTACCTTTTTTACATCTTGAGTTTTCTGAAAAATCACTGGCATAACCACCATAACAATCAGCATTACTTCCAGCTTCACAATTACAGTTTTCATCAATATTACCATCACAGTTATTATCAAGTCCATCCCCACATATTTCAGCTACAGCTTCTCCAGGAATTGCTCCACATACAAGCTTATTATTTGCATCACATGTATAAGGTGCAAATCTCATACACTGCCCTTTTCCTGCATTACAAAATAATCCGTAAGCTCCTTTAAATGATGCTTCTTTTCTATTATCAGTTTCATTACATTCTTTATATAAATCGGTATTATTTCCTTCATCATCTATAACAGCATAAATATTATACTCTCTTGTATCACTAGGATTAGCTGGAGTAAATTCAAAAGATACAATTTCTCTTCTTCCTGGCCATAAAGGAGTTTGAGTATAAGCAACACCAAGTAATTCTTCTGGATTTGGATAAAAACCTTTATAAACAGCAACCGGAATTCCCTCAGGAACAGAAATAGAACCTAAGTTTGTTACTTTAATATTTATTGTATATTTTAGTACAGGGCAATTTTCTCTTTTTACATCAATTTTTTCAACAAGTAAATTCGGAGCATTAAAAACACCTTTACCCTGGACATTTTGTCTGTAATTATTATATTTAGACCAGTTATGCTCTTCATTTTGAGGAATTTTACCACTTTCAGATACATTTGTAACATGATATGAATGCTGATTCCAGATTTGACGGGTTCTAAGCCATGAATTATCAGGGTCTTCAAATATTCTTATACCATGTAAGCCATTTCCCTTATATGAGTCATTATCCCAATCACAATTATTTGAAGCATAAGGTTGCTTGTAATTATTCGCAGGAACAACAACTTCACTTTTACCATCACCATCTACATCAACAACAATAGGATATTCAAATATTGTTGCAGAACTATTCTCTATTTTAAATTTTTCAGCTCCAGTTAAACCATCATAAATTCTAAAATAACATTCATCAGCATATAATACTTCCGCTCTGCCGTCTCCATCAAAATCAAATAGTGAAGAGCCTGTTTGGCGACTGGATTTATCAGTTGTTAACTCTTCCCATAATACAGTAATAGTACCAAAATTTTCATCATTAGGGTCTAAGTGAGGTTTTAATACTCTATAATACTCAGCTCCTGCAACAGCAATTTCCAAATCACTTGGATCATCATCAAAATTAGCAATAGTTGGAGCACCACCAATTGGATTATTTAACTTCCAGTTAGTAAAAGGCTCATCTATTACAAAAGGAGTAACAAGATTACTTCTAATTGCATTATCAATATATAATTTACCATTTGCAACAACAACAGTTTCAACAATATTATCTTTATCTAAATCAGCTAAAGCAGTATAACCATCAGGACGATTATCTGGTGCAGTTTTAATCACTTCACAGTTACGACCAGAAATAATTTCATTTCCTGTAATAATATCCATTACTCCATCATTGTTATAATCTTCCACTACAGTAATATATCTACGATGAGGATAAATTGCTTTATTTTTTTCTGTATCATAAGGAGCACCATTAATTAGTGGATAATCTGAATTATTACCAAATGATAATCCTGTTGAATGACAAATTTCTTCTCCTGTTTGTCCATTTAGAATATATTTACCAATTAATACTTCTGGATTTCCGTCATGGTCAATATCCGCAATTGCAGGAGCTCCAGCTGTTTCATCACTAAAATAATCATTTTCAAACTGGTCTATTTCTGTATTCTGAGTCCATTTAACTTTAACAGAATCATTATTTATGTCATATTCAAAAACAATTACTTTTTTACCATTTGCAGCTAAAGTAACAATATCATTTAATTCATCATTATCTAAATCACCAATAGCCATGGCACTTCCACCATCAACTCTTGGTAAATTGCTGGTATCAAATAAATCAATACCTGTTTTACCATCTACAATCCTCAAAATTGCTTCTGTATCAAACTTACCTTCTTCAAAAGATGAGAATATAACATCTGGAGTATCTTCTTTTAAGTCAACCGCTCCATCATGATTATCATCATTAAAAAGAGCAACAACAGGAGGCATAATTACATTATTCATTAATGGTAATACACTGTTTTCTCCATCCCAGTTCCATGCCACTAAAACAGGTAAATCATCTCTGTAACTTGGCTCAAACATACATTGGTCATTTGGCCTGTCACTAATATCCTGACAATGCCCTGAGATTGTATCACAGAATTGAGTTTCACCACAGTTTTCATCACTTTCACAATAACAACGGCCAGTAGCAGTATCACAAAGTCCATTTTCTCCACAATTCTGATTTGAAGTACAATTAGTTCCCATTGGTTTACAACTATCACCATTGATACAAGCATATCCTAATTCACAGCAACCACCCATTGCACCAGAACATTCAACTTTACCATTACAGTTATCTTCAACACAGCTTCCATCTTCTTCATGATAACCTTCGATGCACTCACACCAGAAATCACCTTCAATATCTTCTTTACACACTCCATTACCACCATCTTCACAATGATTTTCTTCAGAGAGGCATCCTTTATTCTTATCACATTGCTTGCTTTGTTCATCATAATAGTACCCTGAATCACAAATACACTGCCCACTATTTGCATCACATGAGCCATGTTCTCCACAATTGATAATTTCTCCATTTACTTCACATAAATTTGTTTCTTTTTTACATTCTAGTTCAACAGCATAATAATCATCATCACAATCACATACAGCAACTCTGTCTTGTACAATACAAGTACCATGATATGAACAATGAACATCATAACATGGGTCATCACTTTTTTGAACACAGATGTCATTAATTAATTCAAAGCCATCATTGCAAATACATACAGCAAGTTCATTTCTAAGTTCACATACTGAATTAGCAGGACAATCTTTAGCATTACAATCACTTGTTCCATTACCTGTATCTGAACAGGAATAGAAAAATAATGAAAACAGTAACATAAATAAAATAAATTTCATCTTCTCTCCTCATAAACTAGACTTATATTCTACCATTTTTTATAAAAAAATCAATGATATAATGAAAAAATCTAATTTAATTGAAATAATAAATATACAATTAAAAAACAATTGAATTAAGATTAAGAACTGTGAATAATAAAAGAATTGGATTTTTAGGAGAATAAAATGTCGACTACTCTCAGAGAATGGTTAAAAAAAGAACCCTTTACCCTTACTATGTCATCAGGTTTTTTTGGTTTTTATGCTCATTTAGGGTTTCTTTCTGTTTTAGAGGAAGAAAATATACTTCCAGATAAAATTACAGGCTCTTCTGCAGGAGCACTTGTTGGAGCAATATTTGCATCTGGCTTATCTACCTCAGAGATAAAAGAATTCTTATTTGAGCTAAAAAAAGAAAACTTCTGGGACCCACTTGGCATAGGAGGTTTATTAAAAGGAGATAAGTTTAAAAAATTATTAGATCACATCATTCCTGTAAGGAATATAAATAATACAAAAATAAAATTAAAACTTTCTGTATTTAATTTAACAAAAAAAAGAACTGATATCCTTGAAAACGGAGATTTAATAAATGCGGTTTATGCTTCATGTGCAGTTCCTTTCATGTTCCAGCCTCAACTAATTAATAAAAATATATATTTTGACGGAGGAGTGCTTGACAGAGCAGGAATCAAGGGAGTAGAAGCTAATGAAAGAGTTTTTTATCATCATTTAATTTCAAATTCTTTGTGGAGAAAAAAATTAAAACTTGGTGCAGAAATCCCTAAAAAAGACAATATGCTGGCATTTTCTATTAAGGATTTACCAAAAGTAAGGCCAAATAAACTAGAAAACGGTGTACAAGCATACAATAAAGCAAGAGAAGCAACCAAAAAAGCTCTTGATATGAATATAAAGATAATTGATTCAATTAATCAGGTGATTTTCTAAAATTTTTTGCATTATTCTTTGTTAACGGGTATAAATAATAACTTGTTTTAGGAGTAAGTATGAAAATAAAAATCAAGGATAAAGTTTTGGGCTATATTTCTCTTTTTTATATATTAGTTTTTTCTTTATTTATTATATCTTGTAGTGATACTAAAGGAGTAAATAATGATAATTGCTCCAATGAATGTAAAAACTGGGAAAATTGTAATACAGAAAACAATAAATGTACTTTAAAAACAGGCTCTTGTTACTCAAGTGATGATTGTTTAGATAATTATATATGTAATTCACAACATAGATGTGAAGAATCAGTTATTAAAGAATGTACAAAAAATGAAGATTGCAAATCCTATGAAGAATGTGATAACTCTAATGAATGTACTTTAAAAGAGGGAGCATGTAATACAGAAAGTGATTGTTTGCAAACTGAAACCTGTGACGAAAATAAATGTGTTACCAAAATCACTTCATGTTCTGAAACACCTTGTAAATTCTGGGAAACCTGTAATGAAACTACTGATAAATGTGAACTAAATAATGGAAAATGTCAAAATAACAACGATTGTGAAACAGGCTTTACATGTAATGCTCAAAATTATTGTGAAAATACAGATACAATTTATACAACAATACAAAACTTACAAATTGATAATTCATTAATAGATAAAAAAGTTCAAACAATTGGTATTGTTACCGCAATTGCATTATCACAAAAAAGGCAACCAAAAGGTTTATATATTCAATTTAGTGAAGAAAAGCATTCTGGAGTATATGTATATTTTACTCTTGCAGGAGACACATCTATTAAAATTGGAGATAGAATTAAGGTTACAGGTATTTTAGACAGAGATATTGGTCATGCAAGAGTCAGAACAAAAATACCCGAAATTGAATTAATTGAGAGCGGCGAAATGCCTTATTCTCCTATTGATGTTGATTACTTTACAGCTCTTGATAACTATGAATCAATGCTTGTTTCAGTTATTTTAAATAGTCGATTTAATTTAAGGGACATTCAACCTGAACACTGGATTTTTATAAATCAGCTTGATAGTAATCTTAAAATATATGTAAAAGATACTATTTCATATTTGAATCACCTAACTTTAATTGTAAAACTAGAAAGTTTAACTGGTATTCTTGATAATTTTAATGGCTTAGGCAGAATGTTGCCCCGAAGTGAAGACGATATACTTGTTTATTTTCCAGTTTGTGAAGAGTCCTGTTTGGAATGGGAAGAATGTTTAGATAGAGATTACTGTGCTATTTCAGCTGGCAGATGTGTTGAAAACTCTGATTGCTATAATGAAAACTCAATATGTAATACTGAAACAAACTACTGTGAAGAACCATCAATACTTGATAATGCTGATATTGATAATTGGACAAATGGTAAACCAGATGGATATTTAATTGGCTCTGCTTTAAAAGTAACTCAAGAGGATAATCGAGTTGAAGCCAGTAATTTTTCTGCTAAAGTTGAAAGAATTGATAGCTTTAAAACAGATAATGACAGTGTTGAATTTTTATCACCTCCTGTTTCTGTTGACTACAATAAAAACTATGAAATATCCTTTTTCATATTAGATAGTAGTTATGGCCAGGTTGATGCTAAAATATATTATAACGCCTACGATATATATAATACAAAAATTGGAAGTGGTATTGCAGGGGATAATGACTTTACTCAGAATATTGATAACTGGATAGAATTAAAATATACAACAGGTTTTATTGACAAAGGTGAAATATGGAGAGGATTACCAGAAAACCTTTCATATATCAGATTTGGAATAAGGCTTTATAAAGAACATAATCCAGATGAAACACTAGGAAGTGGAAATGGCTATTTATATATTGATAGTTTAAATATTACTGAAAAATAATGAACAACAATCAAATCAAAAATTTATGTCCACTATGTAGCTCTAATAGTCATATTTTTTATGAATACAAAAAAAGAAAGTATCATCAATGTGACAACTGTTTTGGAATTTTTGTTGATAAATCTTTAATCCCTGATAATAAAGAAGAAAAGTCCCGATATGAAGAACATCATAATGATGTTGAAAATGCTGGGTATCAAAAATTCGTTTCTCCAATAACAAAAAATATTCTTCAAGATTTTACTACACAAAGCAAAGGTTTAGATTTTGGAGCAGGAACGGGCCCTGTAATATCAAAAATATTAAATGATAATAACTTTAATATAGAACTATACGACCCGTTTTTTCATAATCACCCTGAATTACTTAAAAAAAAATATAATTACATTGCCTGCTGTGAAGTAATAGAGCATTTTCATTACCCTAAAAAAGAATTTATTCTATTAAAGTCATTGCTTAAAAAAGATGCTAAACTTTATTGTATGACAGATATCTATAATGAAAATATTGATTTTCATAAATGGTATTATAAAAATGATTTAACTCATGTGTTTATTTATCATAAAAAAACTATAGAGTGGATTAGGGATAATATTGGGTTTAATGATGTGGTTATTGATAATAGGTTGATTGTATTTTCATAAATTCAAAAAAATATAAACAATTACCCTTTACATAGTTGTTTATAAAAACATCTCCAACATTGCTTATTATCTTTAGTCTTGGCAAGCTTATTTTCTTGAATATTTCTAGATGCTTCAATAATTTGTTTTTTAATATGATTGAATTCATAATCAATAATTTCTTGTTTATAAGGACGATTTTCATCTAGGTTGTATAATTCAAGTATATCTGCTTTTTCTCCAGATAGTTCTTCATATCCTAAAGCATAAAGAGATAATTGTTCCATTGATACATCATAAGTTTGGGCATCTTCTGTTGATTTGAAATCAATAATTGATACCTGAGATGTCCCATCAAGTTTTTTTCTTTTAATTAAGTCTATCCTACCATTTATAATTATATTTTCATTTAAATCAAATTGAATCTCTTTTTCTGTGTATTCTATAGAATCAAAATTTTTCTCATTAAGCCTTAAGTATTCTTTTATTACTTCTATTGATTTTCTTTTGATTAATCTTAAAATACGTTTACTTGCGTATGGTATATGTACATGAATATCTACTAGGTTTGGTATTTCTTTTGTTGTAGTTGTTATTCCTGCTAAACTTTGTTTATGGATTTCCATTAAAACATTATGTATACCTCTACCATATCCAATACGGATAGATAAAGGAGTACAGAAACCATAAAGTGCAGACATTTTAAATTTATATGAACATTCAAAATAATTTTTTAAAATACTAAAGTTTAAAATAATAGATTCTGTGTTCTCAAGTGCTTTTGGTTCTGTATAAATTCTTTTATTAAAGTTATGATCTTTACTAGAAAACCAATAATCAGATCTACTAAATTCTAATACAAATTGAGATTCTTTTTTTTCATTTCTTTTCGTTGTTGGGGCTCCAGAAAGAAATAAGAATTTTTGTGACCTTGTTATTGCAACATAAAAAAGCCTTCTTTCATCTTCTATACCACCCTCAAATCTTTCTTGATCAATAATTAAATCTCTGCTTATTGTATGCCAAATTCCTTTTCCACCAAATTTTTGGCTAGGAAGATAGTTTTTATTTAAATATGGAATAAAAACTACAGGAAACTCCAATCCTTTAGATTGAAATATTGTCATAATTTTTACTGCATTTATATTTTTATATGTATTATTTAACCAACCTTCAGGATAGTGATGTTCTGCACCATATTTAATAAACTCCAAAAAGGTTTTTATTTCTTCAAGTGGTGGCCTTGTAAAATTGATTATCTCATAATCATCAATTACTTGTGAAAACATTCCAAGATTATAAAAAACAAATTCATCATTTTCAAAACTTTCTTCAGTTATTCCTGCTTGTTGTAAAAAGTCCCAAAAAATATCTTGTAATATAAATTCACCATAAAAACTATCTTCTTCAGGTTTTTCTTTATCTAAATTTTTTACTGCTTCAAATAATTTTGTAGTATCAATTTTTTCTGAAAGATTTTTCCATGAATTAATTAAAATAGCTGGATCTTTTAAATCTTTACTTAAATATCTAAAAATATTAACAGCTGCTTTAATTTCATCTGTATCAAATAATTTATTTACACCTCCAACAATAAAAGGAATATTTTCTTTTTTAAGAGCTGTAGCAATATCAGATGCCTTATTCCACTTTCTCAACAAAATAACCATATCAGAATAATCAAGACCCCGTTTAGTTCCTTTATTACTAAACTCAATACCTCTTAATTGTTTAATTTCATTAACAATATAATCATTTTCTTCTTCAGTTGAATTAAACCTATTATAAAGAATATCTCCTTTTTCATATTTTTGAGAACCAAATGCAATCATTTGTTTATTAAGTCTTTTTTCATTATGTTGAATAATTGTTTCTGCAATATCAACAACACCTGCAGAACTTCTAAAATTATCCATTAATTTTACTGATTTTACATTATCATATCTTTTTGAAAAATTAAGTATATATTTTAAATCCGAACCTCTCCATTGATAAATTGTTTGATCATCATCACCAACAACACAAATATTACAACCTATTTTATAGATTTCATTAATAATTTCTTCCTGTATAGGATTTACATCTTGATATTCATCAACAATTAAATATTTTAGTTTACTTCTAATACTTTGTTTTAGATTTGATTCTTGTTTGATATATTTTAGAGTATGAGTCATTATCATTGTAAAATCAAAAAAAGCATTTTTTATCAATGTTGTTTCATACTTTTTTAAAGCTATTTGTAGGTTTTCAGGAATAGGTTTATCAGAAAGTTCTGATTCTCGTAATACTGTCATAATACTAACAAAATTATATGTATCTCTATACATGTTCATATCAAGATCTTTCATACCTATAGTATCATAATATCTATCAATAAATAGTTTTAATTTTATATCACTTAAAACACTAAATTTTTGATATTTGTATATATGATTTTGTATTACATCTAAACACCATGAATGAATAGTTCCAATATACATCTCAACCATTCCTTTTAAACCTGGTATTTGTTCCTTACATAATTTTACAACTCTTGATTTAAGTTCTGATGCTGCTTTTTCGGTATATGTAAAAGCAATAATATTTTTAGGCTCAACATTATCTTGTTTTAGTATATTTACTATTCTTTGTGAAATAACTTGAGTCTTTCCACTACCTGCACAAGCAATAATTTGAAGATTTTGATTTAATGTATCAATTGCTTCTTGTTGGTTGTTGGTATATTTAATCATTTAAATTCCACCTTCAGTATATTTTCCATTAGGATAACATTCATAAAAATAATCATAAACATCATCTACCTTCATTTCAAAAAGATCTTCATCATAAAATCTTTCAGGTAAAAAAGCTTCAAGTTCATTTTCTATAAAAGTTCTTACTTTATCTGGTGATTCTCTCCAGTTTTTATGTAATTTCTTTTCTTTTAAATCATTAAGTAACTTTTCTGTCCTTGAGCTTATTTTATTTATTTCTTTATCTGTAAAGTTAAACTCTCTTTCAATTATTTTTTCAAATAAGTTTTGCTTTTCTTCTTTTTCTGTTGAAATAGTTTCAGACTTTTCTTTATATTCTTCTTTAATTTCAGGTTCTGAATGGTTTAATTCTTCTTCACATATAAATTCTGCTTGTTCAATAATCTTTTCTATAGCTTCCTTTTGTTCATCAGGTGGATATTTATATTTTTTTAGTAAAGTTTTTATCTTAATTCTCATTTGGGCTTGGGTACTATTCTTTAAAGTCCAGTCAACAGTTAGATTTTTAATTATTATAGTTTTTAACTCTTTAGCAATTTTTTTAAGAACTTCATCTTTAATTAATGCTTTGGCTGATTCATTATCTGCTAAAGCATCATAAAAAGCTACTTCATCATCTTCAAGGCCTAAATCTTGTCCTCTTTGAGTAGATTTCTTAATTTCTTTGGCCATTTTCATTAATTCATCTATTAATTCTAAATTTGTAATAGCTTTATTCAAATATCTTACAATTGCATTATTTAACATATCTGAAAATTTCTTAGATTCAATTTTATTTTTTCTTTTAATTGAAGTTATCTTTCCTTTTAATAATCTTTTTAGTAGTTCGATTGCTATATTTTTATGTTTTAAGTTTTTAATTCTTTCAAAAAAATCTTCAGAGAATATTGATACTTCAGATTTTTCTATTCCTGTTGCACTAAAAATATCAATTACATCTTCAGTTATTAAAGAATTTGAAACAAGTCCTTGAAGTTCATCATTTATTTTACTTTTACTAGTACCTTTCTTTTCATAAAATTCTTCTTGTTTAATTTTTAATATTCCTGTTTTTACACTTTTAAAAAAACTTATTTCAAGATTATATTCTTTAGCTTCAGGAGTTGTAACACATAAAGAATGAACTCTTTCAAGTTCTTTAACTGTTTTAATAAATAGTTTTACCTTTTCTTCACTCCAGCTTAAAACATGTTCCATTGTATTCATGATAACTTTGATTCTTCCAGTTGTTTTAACAAAAAAATCAAGATAATCAATCTCATGTAGCATATCTTTTATGATTTCAAACTTTTCTTTCATAAGAGTTACGACTTCATCTATATTAACCCCAACAGTCTTTTTATCTTTATCTGTATATTGTTTTAATGCTTTTTCCAATGATTCCATAATTCCAATATAATCAACTATTAAACCACCTGTTTTATTTTCAAATATTCTATTAACTCTTGCTATTGCTTGCATTAAGTTATGCCCACTCATTGGTTTATCAATATACATAGTATTTAATACTGGAGCATCAAAGCCTGTTAACCACATATCTCTAACAATTGCTATTTCAAGTTCATCATTTTGATCTTTCATTCTTTTTGCTAAATCTTTTCTTATAACTTTATTTCCTGAATGAATAGCCCATTTTTTAGGATCTTTTACAGAACCTGTCATAATTACTTTTATTTTTCCCTTTGTAACATCTTCATTATCCCACTTAGGCCTTAATTTTGTAATTTCATCATATAAATCAACAGCAATCCTTCTTGACATAACAACAATAATAGCTTTTCCAGGGCTTGTTGACTTTCGTTTTTCAAAATGTTCTACAATATCTTTTGCCATTTTCTCTAATCTATCCTTAGAGCCTGCAATTGCTTCAATTCTAGACCATCTTGATTTTTCTTTTTCTATATAATATTCTTCTTGGCTTTCTGTTATGCTTTCAAAATCTTCATCAATTTTATCACTATCCTTTAAAGCTAGTTTTATTACTTTATTTTCATAATATATTTTTACAGTTGATTCATCTTCAATAGATTGAGTCATATCATAAATATCAACATAATCACCAAATATATTAAGGGTATTTTTATCTTCCAGTTCAACAGGAGTACCAGTAAATCCAATAAAAGAAGCATTTGGTAGTGCATCTCTTAAGTATTTTGCAAAACCATATTTTAATGAAGCATCACCATTCTTTTTAAGAATTTTAGATTTAAATCCATATTGAGTTCTGTGTGCTTCGTCTACTATTACAAAAACATTTCTACGATCTGTTAAAAGAGGATAATCACCTTCTCCTTCCATACTAAATTTTTGTATTGTTGTAAAAATAATACCACCAGAATTAACAGATAGTAATTCTCTTAACTTTGTTCTACTTGTTGCTTGTTTAGGAGTTTGTCTTAATATACCTTTTGAACTTGCAAAAGTTTGAAATAATTGATTATCTAAGTCATTTCTATCTGTAACTATAACAATAGTAGGGTTATTCATAGAAAGAATAAGTTTTCCTGTATAAAAAACCATAGAAAGTGATTTACCACTTCCTTGAGTATGCCATACAACACCAATCTTTCTATCTCCACTTATTCCAGATGCCTTTTCACTTTGTAGTATTGCTTTATTAACTGCATAATATTGATGATATCCTGCAAGTATTTTAATTATATCTTTCCCATTATTTTGAAATAATATAAAATGTTTTAATATATTAAAGAAACTTTCTTTTTTAAACATGCCTTCAAAAAGAATATCTGGAGTATTTTCTACTAAGCTACATATTTTTTTACCGTCCTTACTTCTCCAACTCATAAATCGTTCTTCAGGTGATGTTATTGTACCTGCTTTGGTTATAATTCCATCACTGATAACCAAAAATGCGTTATAAATAAATAGAGATGGTATTTGTGTCATATAGTTTTGTAACTGATTATAAGCATCATAAATGGTTGTATCTTCCTTTTGTGGATTCTTTAATTCAATAACAACCAAAGGTATTCCATTTATAAAAATTACCAAGTCAGCCCTTCTTTTTTGTTGTCCTTCTTCAACAATAAATTCATCAACAAGAAAGAAATCATTATTATCAATATTTTCAGTATCAAAAAGCCATATTAACTTTTGTTCAACTTCTCCATTTGCTAATCTTTCTTCAACTGCAATTCCATTAGTAATCATTTTATGGAAATTATGGTTGTTTATTATTAATGATGGTGAATTACTAGTAGTAATTCTTTTTATAACTTCTTCAACCATATAAGGAGAAATTCCTTTATTTATATTATAGAGTGCATCTTCTAGTTTACTTCTTAGTATTACATCATTAAAAGAATCTCTCATTTGATATTCTGCTTCAGGAGCAATCATATATCCAGGTAGATAATCATATCCCATAGATGAAAACACTTCTTTTATTAAAACTTTTTGTAATTCCTTTTCATTAAAATCATTATTCATTATAACTCTCTTTAAATCTTAATTATTAATTTTGAACTATTATAATTCAATTGAGTATTAGTATAACTATCTAACTTTGTTTTCGCAATTTTTTTAAGCTTTTAGATTTGTTTTGTTATTTTCCCTTTCATAACCACTATGTGTTTATTGCAGAGCCATCTAAGCCAAAGTTGTCTTATATGGGAAAATCAATCAAAGAATTTGTTTGATTTTTGGGTGGTAAGTTAGACAAATATATGATGATTATTACAAGATATTGTTATCTAAAAGAAAAGCATTATCAATAAAGATTGTTTTAACACTTGTATAAAATCCTGAAAGTTTAAAATCTTTATTTTTATTTTCATCTATATGTCTTAAAATATTTTCATATGTTTTACAGTATAATGTTTTATCTTTGTATGTTACTTTAAAAGTTAAATTTTCAAAATCAATTGCTCTAATTTTTTTTGAAGTAAAATTTATTTTTTGAGAATTGTATATTTCTTTTATTTTATTTTTTAATTTAATTAAATCTTTATGCTTAAACTCAGCAATAAAATTTTTAACTTTAAAAGTAATTGTTTTAAGGCTTTTATTTGATACAAGTTTTATAAGGCTGTTTATGAATTGATAGTAATAACTCTTCTTTAAATATTCTTCTTCATAAATTTCACTTGATTCAATACTTTTTATTAATTCAATAAGCTTCTTACTATTAAATTTATCAGTAAAAACATCTTTTACTTCAATTGCATAACTTCCATGTTTTTCAACTTGAATTGGTTCATAATCTGACTCTGTTGTAAATTTAAACAATTCAGTTGCAAGCATTGAAACTTCATTTTTGGTTGATGGAGATACTATATTATTTTGAAAGCTAAACTCTGCTCCATCTGTTACAATCTCAAAAATAGCATCTGCTTCTTCTATCAATTCACAATCAAAATCATCTTTTAAAAAATTATTTAAATCATCTGGAGAGTTTATGTCAATATGTTCTTCTTTAAAAATATCTTTAATATATGATTTATTCTCATCAATCTTAATTATTTCTTCTCTAGTTTTTATGACTTTTTTATAACCTTTATGAAGTAATTCTCTTATCATTTCTTCATAATTTAGTTCATCTTTCAATACTCTAAAATATTTAGCATCCTTTGAAATAACACATTTAAACTCTATAATATCATTATACTTTATGATAAAAAAAAATGTTTTATCCATTTATAACTCCATTGTCATAGGTAAACCATATAATTTTGTATTTTCAGATAACCAATCAGTAAAATTAATTTTGGAATCAAAAAAATCACTTGAATCAATAGATTTTATTGAAGTGTAGCCTTTATTCTTAATTTTTTTTATTTCATTTAAGTAGTCTCTAAAATATCTTAATATTGTTCTTTCATCTTTTATATTATCAAACTTAAAACCTAGTTTTGACCATACAATCATACCATCTTGTATGGCATTTAATTTTATACATTTAAAATTTTCTTTTCTGTATATTTTTATATTTCTTTTTATTATCTTCTTAGATATTCCACTATTTCTTAAATTAGTTTTAATTCTTATTCCCTGTAATTTAACAAATTTATAATCAATATCTTTTATATATTCTTTATGAATACAACAATGTTCTAAAAGTTTCTTTCCATTTTTTTCAATATCAATAAATGCTGTTTTTATGTCATCTCTCTCACAATATGTTGCTTTCATAAAAGAAGCCTTTATATTATCTGTATTAAAAGCCTCTTTTATATTTTCATCAGAGATTATAGAATTACATGCCAAACTAGACTCCTATTAAATCAAAAAGTAAATAAAAACTTAGTTTATCAATTAAGTGAAAATATGTCAATTAAATATTATTTTTTTAAATATTAACAATTCATTTCAACACATCTCTTTAAATCATCCATAACCTGAGAATAAATATCAGTTCCTGTAATTTTAGCAATAAAATGTTTTCTACCCCATAACTCTTTATTTTTATTTAAATTTAATTCTGCAAATCTAATTTTCCCACCCTTTTTAGTTAGCTTTGAAAACATTCTTTTATCTGTATAAAAAAGATTAACATAGGGAATAACTGTTGCATGAAGAATATCTGATTCATTATTAGTACTTATTTTCGTATCTTTATTTTTATTTGTTCCTATAGGGTTACTTTTGATTTCATTTTTTAATTGTTTAGTCAAAAAGTGATGAATAAAGATTCCTGGAAGTTCGTATAATTTATCATTTTCTAGTAATTTCACAAAATCTTCCATTAAATCTTTATTATTTTTAAATTTATTAGGTGCATAAAAATTATATTCATTATTTTCAAGATAATCTCCTAAAGTTTCAGAATTTTTATATAGGAATACTAATTGTTGAAAACTATAAAAAAGAAAAGTGTCATTTTTATAGTTTTCATTATCAATATCGTAGTTTATATTGAATTCTTTTATAAGTATTTTAAGTTCTTGATATACAGATGTCTTTTTAAAAGCTGTGTTGTTTTCAATTATGGCTTCTTTATACAAAAAATAGTCTTCACTAGCAATAGATTTTGTTATTTTTTCTCCAAACTCATTACTATTAAGGATAAACTCTTCATTATACCTTTCTTCAATATTCAGTTTTTCATATCGAGTTTTTACCTCATCCATATTATCTTGAGAAATACTTATATTGTTCTGATTTCCTATTATTTCACTTAATTTTACATTCTTTAAAGTCTTTTCTGATGATTTTATTTGATCTTTATTTTCTATTGAAAATTTTGGACTTGTAATGCGTTCAGTTTCATCATATATTTTATTTGCAAAAGCTCTAATTTTTCTTTGCATAATATAGGAGAAAAAAGAATTTAAAACTATTTGTAGATTAGAATTATAGTAAAAATCCCAATATCTTGAATGAACGTTATTATTATACAAATTTTCAAACTCTATTTCCTTTATTAAGTCAAAGGATTTTATTACTAAATAATTAGGAACTAATGGATTTATAAATTTAATAAAATCATAATAAAGAGTTTTTCCATTTTTTAAATTTACAATCTCATAAATAATTTCTTCTGATATAATAATAACAATACCATTGCTTTTAATATATCTATAAAATTTTTCTTTTTCTTCTTTTGTAAAACCAGGATAACTTTTATGATTTGCTCCTATCATACTTAAATAGTTAGATGTATCATAGTAAACAAAAGATATATCTTTAAGAAATTCTATGTGCATAGTAAGCCTTTTATTTCAAGTTATCAGGTAATTTTAAGCCTTTCTTAAAGTTTTCAATATTTGAAAAGCTGTTATACTTATCACTTAATGGTTTTAATATAAAGATAACAATAAAAGTACCTGTTATACTAGTTGTTATACCTATAATTGCCATTATTTTACCTAAACTTAAATATCGTTCGATAAAGGATATTCCTTTAAAAAATATAACTGAACTAATGATTAAAGTAATAATAAAAAGTACTATAAATAAATTTTTCCAATTTTTCTTTCTCCATTCTTTTATCTTATCTTCATAAAACTTATCTCTTAATTTTTCTTTTAAGGAATCAATTTCCTTATCCCTACCTTCTAGCTCTTTATCTTTACTTTTTAGGTTCTGACTACTATTCTCTCGAATAGTTTGCATTTTCTTTTCTTGAGTCTCAAGTTTAATTTCTAATTTATTTATTTTTTCCCCACTTTTATTTTTATTATCCTCTATCTTTTTTAATTTTTCATCAAGGGATTTACTCTTTTTTTGAAATTTATTAACGATATCATCCAATAACTTCATTTTATTTTCATTAACCTTTGTTTGCTTGTCAGCTTCTTCTTGCAATATTCTAGTAAAGCTTCCACTATCCTCTTGAGCTATTTGGTTTAATTCATTGATTTTGATATCTTTTAGCTGTTTATTCGCAATTCTAGTTCCAACTTTTAATATATCACTTGAAGATATATTTTCTTTTGCATATTTCTGAATATTTGTGTTTAACTCACTAATTGCCTTTGAACTTGGTA
>Ga0256827_10000025_pt1 | contig 73653 bp, 63 predicted proteins | sample CV84metaG_FD_185977 | JGI IMG/M metagenome (GOLD analysis project Ga0256827, IMG submission 185977) | Hydrothermal vent microbial communities from East Pacific Rise, Pacific Ocean - CV84 | ecosystem: Environmental > Aquatic > Marine > Hydrothermal vents | place: Pacific Ocean: East Pacific Rise... | reverse complement strand
TTCTATCTTTTTTACTTACTCCCAATTTTTCAAGATTATGAAATTCTAAATCTATAATTTTAGCTTTATTATCCAGCTCTAAAAAAGCATTAATAAAAGAAATCAGCTGTGGCTTACTTTCTTCTTCACCAAATAGTTTTTTAAAACCATAATCGGTGAAGGGATTTATATATGTTGATGTAATACACATTACAACCTCCTGCAAAGAGTTTATATATTTACATTATAACCTATATTTATGATAATTCAAGATTTTATAATAAAATTAATAAAAACTTCACTATGCAATAATTATTTACAGTAAAGAATTATTAACACAATATTTTATAGTAAAATCAAGTAAATACAATAACTCATTAATTTCTGTCAAGTTTTATTGCACCCCATAAATCTCTAATACCACTTAAAACAGTTAAAAAAACTTGGAAAATAAAATGCTAAATAGTAATTTATAAATTTTTTGGGAGGAAAAATGGAAGATTACAGTAAATTATCAAATTTAGCGATCAGTGATACAGGCTTTGTTTTTAATCCTTTAAACGGAGATAGCTTTACACTAAACCCAACAGCTAAAATAATTTTAAAAAATTTAAAGGAAAATAAATCTAAAAATGAAATTTTAGATATTATAATTGAAAGTTTTGATGTAGCAAGGGTTGATGCAGAAGTTGATTTAGATAATTTTTTATCTCAGTTATCTATGTATAAATTAGTTTAATCAGAGGAGAAAAAAATGGCTATAAATATTGCAGTTACCGGAATAAATGCCACAGACAATCCTGGACCAGGCTCTTCTGTTATTAGAGGAATCAGATTTAATAAAGAATTTAATGGTAAAATTATCGGCCTTGCATATGATACAATGGATCCAGGAATATACCAAAAGGGCTTGGTTGATATAACTTATATGATTCCTTATCCATCACAAGACCCTGAATCAATTTTTGAAAGAATTAAAGAAATTAATGATATTGAAAAAATTGATGTTCTAATTCCAACACTTGATGCAGAACTTTTAACCTATATTAGCTTAGAAGAAAGATTAAATAAAATAGGTATAAAAATGTTTCTACCAACAAAAGAAAGTTTTAATATGAGAAGTAAAAATATTTTAGCTGAATTCTGTGAGAAGAATGGAATATCTGCACCTAAAACAATATCAGTAAGCTCAGTTGATGAAATTTATAAAATGGAATTAGATTATCCTGTTTATGTAAAAGGAATTTTTTATGATGCTTATATTGCGTACTCTTATTCAGAAGCAGCAGCTGCATTTTATAAAATTTCTGCCAAATGGGGAGTTCCAATTATAATTCAGGAATTCATTAATGGTGAAGAATTTGATGTTGTTGCATTAGGAGATGGAGAAGGTAATACAATTGGAGCAGTTCCTATGAAAAAAATGTCTTTAACAGAGAAGAAAAAAGCATGGGCTGGTGTTTCAATTGATAATAAAGCTCTCATTGATATAACTAAAAAACTTGTTAAAGCCTTAAAATGGAAAGGGCCAATGGAAGCTGAAATTATGGTAGACCATAAAAGTTCAAGAATGTATTTAATTGAAATAAACCCAAGATTTCCAGCATGGTGTATTTTAGCTCCATGGAGTGGACAAAATCTACAATATGCACTTGTTGACTTAGCTATAGGCAATAAAGTAGAAGTATTTGATAATTATAGACATGGAAAATTATTTATAAGATATTCTATAGAAGTTATGGCAGATATAAAAGATTTGGAGCAATTGATAATGAATGGCTCTTTATAAAGCATTCATTGATAAGGATATAAGGAGAAAAAATGAAAGAAAGATATGAATCACCAATAATAACAAAAAATGTGAGTGGATTTTCCAATAAGTTTGGAATGTCTTCAAAACTTGATATCATTGATAATATTGATGGAGTAAATATTCAAAAACTATTGTCAGAATATGGAAGCCCTCTATTTGTATTTTCAGAAAGAACAATTAGAAGAAGATATCAAAGATACTTAAATTCTTTTAAAAGATTTTATCCAAAAACGAAATTTGCATGGTCTTATAAAACCAATTATCTTCAGGCTATTGCAGCAATTTATCATGATGAAGGAAGTATCGCAGAAGTTGTTTCTGATTTTGAATATGAAAAAGCTAAAAAACTGGGAGTTGACCCAAAAGACATAATTTACAATGGACCCTTTAAAACAGAAGATAGTTTAAGAAAAGCATTAAAAGAAGGTGCAAAAGTTCATGTTGACCATTTTGATGAGCTTTCAACTATTGAAAAACTTGCAGAAGAAATGAATATCAAACCCAAAGTAGCAATCAGAATTAATATGGATACAGGGATTGCCCCACAATGGAGTAGATTTGGCTTTAATTATGATAATGGAGAAGCTCAGAGAGTTATTAAGAGAATTCATAGAAATGGAAGATTAATTTTAAATGGTTTACATACTCATATCGGAACATTTATACTATCTCCGGATGCTTATAAGAATGCACTTGCAAAATTAATTAATTTATATAATCTAGCTCAGGAAAAATATGATTTTAAAATTGAATATCTTGATTTAGGTGGTGGTTTTCCTTCTAAAAACAGATTAAAAGCACAATACTTACCAACAGCAATAGCAGTTCCATCAATTGAACAATATGCAGAAAAGATAACAGATTACTTACTTGATAATTTTAGTACTGAAGATGGCCCGGATTTATATTTTGAAACAGGAAGAGCATTAATTGACGAAGCTGGTTATTTATTATCTACAGTTCATGCAACAAAAAGAATGCCTGATACAAGAAGAGCTATAATTATTGATGCAGGAGTAAATTTACTATTTACCTCATTCTTTTATGATGTAAACATCTCTGCAACCAAAAGTTATCATGGTACTATGGAAAACAGCATTATTTATGGACCTCTTTGTATGAATATCGATGTTATAAGAGAAAGTATACAGTTACCTTATTTAACTCCTGGTGATAATCTTGTATTACATCCAGTTGGTGCTTATGGTGTTACTCAATGGATGCAATTTATCCAAATGAGACCAGCTGTTGTTATGATATCTGAAGATAAACAAATTATAAAAATCAGAAGAGCAGAAACAATTGAAGATGTTGAAACTCCTGAAATTTTACCTGAGAGATATGCACTAATAGAAGAAATATAGGAATTACAGAGGCAAAAGTAGAGGATATATGAATAATACAATAATAAAAGATTTTACAAAGGCAACATTACTTAGTTATTCACAAATTTTCTTTTCGTATAGCCAGATTCTTGGTTTATTACTTTTAATACTTACTTTTTTTTCTCCATGGATAGGGTTGGCAGGTCTTTTAGGAGTTGTTTTATCAAATTTATTATCTTATATTTTTGATTACAATAAAGAGCAGATAACCAAAGGTTATTTAGGTTTTAATTCTTTACTTATGGGAATGGAAGTTGCATATTTCTTTAAATTTAGCTCTGCAACTATGATTTTACTATTTACATTAATTATATCAACCTTATTTTTAACAATAGTACTAAATCATTTATTTTATTTATATCTAGGTATCCCCTCATTAACATTACCATTTGTATTAATTAGCATCATTCTTTATTTTGCAACTTATAACTACACTGGTTTAACTTTGAGGGATTCTACAGATATGGCTTTTAACAGCTTTAATTTTTTAAATAATTATCCTTCAATTGGAATGTTTTTTAAGTCATTAAGTATAATATTTTTTCAGAATAAAATAGAAGTTGGAATTATCATATCTATGATTATGTTCTTCTACTCTCCTACAATATTATTTTTATCTTTAGTATCTTTTTTTTCAGGACTTGGATTTTATTCCATTATGGGCGGGAGCTTAATTGGAGTAGAGAATGCCTTTGTTGGATTTAATTTTATATTTTCAGGAATTGCAGTTGGTGGAATATTCTTTGTTTCATCTCTCTCATCATATACTTTAGTTATATTTACTGTTTTAATTACAGCCTTGGTTTCATCTGCAATACAAACTTTTGTAATTTTTTATGGTATGCCTGTTTTTGCGTTGCCTTTTAATTTAGTTATTTTTATGATTCTTATTGCATTTAAGCAAAGAGGAAGAGACAGTTTTCCTAAAATTGTTGACTTTGTACCAGGTAAACCAGAAGATAATTTAAATTTCTATACTAAAAATATAAAAAGATTTGGTTCAAATTATATTAATAAAAATTTAAATTTACCCATTAAAGGAATATGGAAAATATCACAGGGAGCAAATGGAAAAGAAACTCATAAAGATAGATGGAGATGGGCTCTTGATTTTCAGAAATTAAATTATGATAAAAAAATTTACAACAATAGTGGTAATAACTTAGAAGATTACCCTACCTACAAAGAAAATATTTATTCACCGGTAACAGGAACTGTAGTTTTAATAGAAAATAAAATTGAAGATAATAAAATTGGTGATGTAAATATTAAACATAACTGGGGAAACTTCATTATTATTGATGCAGGTTTTGGAGTTTATATAAAAATGGCTCACCTTTTAAAAGGAAGTATTAAAGTTTTTATTGGTCAAAATATTAAAACTGGTGATGAACTGGCTAAGATAGGAAATTCAGGAAGATCATCGTATCCGCATTTACATTTTCAGGTTCAGTCTATACCTATTGTAGGAGCGGATACAATACCATTTTCTTTTGCCAGTTATATTTTACATAATGAAAAAATAGAAATAAAAATAAAAAAATTACCTAAAACTGATGATATTATTGAAAACCTTGAAAAAGATGAAAAGATTTCAGATATATTTAATCTTTATATTAACAGAGAATTTACTTATAAATATAATAATAATGAAGAAAAAGTAAAAGTTGATATAGATTTTTATGGTAGAGAATTTTTAGTTTCAGAAAAAGGAGCCAAGCTATACTTTTCTAAAAACAGTAAGTTTTTCTATTTTTTAGATTTTGAAGGAAGTAAAACATCAGTATTGTATGAAATTTACTCCTCAGTTCCAGTTATTCCATTACAGTATAAAGAGAATATGCAATGGCAAGAAAATTTATATTTTTCTCCAAAAGGAATATTAAAAAACTATATTAGTTTTTTATATTCATTTATTAATTCGCCGTATAAAATATTTAACCTAAAATATGGAAAAAAAGTTAAATTTAATGGAAAATTATCTTATTTAGTGTATTCTAATAATATTAAGTTGATTTTTAGTGAGGAAAATTTCTTACTGGGAATAAAAGATGATGATAAACTTGTTCTAGAACAAATTACGGAGGACAAAACATGATAGTAATATATTTTTTATTACTATTTCAGAATTATTCAGAAAATGATTATATTGCTGAAATACTTAAAGAGGACAAAACATGATAGTAATATATTTTTTATTACTATTTCAGAATTATTCAGAAAATGATTATATTGCTGAAATACTTAAAACTAAAGATATCTCAAAAATTGAAACAATATACAATGAAGCCAATAATAAATTTCCAGATAGCTATAACTTAAATCTAAATACTGCATATAAATATCTATTATTAAAAAAACACAATAAAGCTTATATCCTATATAAGAAATCTTATAAAATATATCCCTCAATTGATAGCCTCTTAGGTCTTACATATACACAGTTAGAGTTGAATAAATATAAAGAATTATTAAAAATTACAAGTACATATAAATATAAAAAAACAGAAAATGAAAAATACATATACTCAAGGCGTTCTTATGCCTATATCATGCTTGAAAGATATAATAAAGCAATAAAAGAAGCAGATAAAGGGCTAGAAAACTATCCTGATTTTGAAAATTTAATAAAGAATAAAAAATATGCAAAATTTATGAAACCAGCATTCTCAATAAATTTTATTCCTATATGGGGTATGATTAATTACAATAAAAGCCACCCAAATAGAATATCTTACAATTATTTCGGAGCAACAACTTATTCAAAATACGGCTTTTATAATATGGATATTGGATATATAAATGGTAAAATTGAGGATATACTAGAAGTAAGGACAGAGCATAATCTTGATTTTGGATTAGGTTATAATAAAAATTATAATATTTATTTTCATTTAAAAAAAATATTTTTAACAGACGAAAATGCGATAATCCCCTATATTCACTTAGGATATAATTTTAAAAATATTTCACTAATTACAGCTTTTTCAATATCATCTTATGAATATTTAAATAACTTAATTTATCAGGGAAGTATTTATTCATACTTTTATTTATTTAATAGAAAATTTATTCCATCACTTGGAATAGGCTATAAATTCTTAAAAAGAGATAAGACAAACTCTGCTCCTTATTTCCAAGCTGGTTTTGATTTATATTTTATCGATGAAATTGGTATAAGGGCATCATTTAGATATAATCAACATAACTTTCTAGTTGATATAGGTGGTATTGTAGACAACTCACTTGATGATATAAAATGGGTAGCTGAGGCAGGACTTAACCTAAAATATAATAATTTTATTATCAGCCCCATTTATAGGTATTATTCAATTAATATCCCATCAACAGGAGGAAGAAGAAATAATTTACAAACAAGTTCCAAATCTTTTTTTACAATAATACTTGGATATAAATTTTAAAGGAGAAATATCATGAAAACAATAATATTATTATTAATTTTACTCACTAGTAGTTTATTTTCTGCAACTCTAACTGATTATCAAACAAATTACCTAAAAAGCTTTACTCTTGAAGAAAATAAAAAATACAATGATGCGATTAGTTTACTTGAAGAAATATACCCTAAATATAAATATGATTATGAAATTAATTTAAGACTTGGCTGGTTAAAATATTTAACAGGTAATAATAAAGATAGTATTGAATATCTTAAAAATGCAAATAATATCAATAAAAATGCAATAGAACCATTAAATATGATCTTACTACCTTATACCGCATTAAAAGACATTAAAAATGTAAAAAAATATGCCTCAATTGTAATTAAAAAATCATCTGCAAATTACTATGCTCATATAAGACTTGCCTATGCTTACTTTTCTTTAAAAAAATATAAAAAAGCTTTATATCAATACAAAATATTAATTTCATATTATCCAAGTAATACAGATGTAAAATTAGGACTTGCAGCAACATATTTAAAACTAAAGGACTTTATTAATGCACAAAAATATTACCTAGAAATATTAAAAGTATCACCATATCATGAAACAGCTTACAATGGCTATTTAGCAACATTAAGTAAATAAAAACTTCATAAATTTGCTTATTCTTAATATTCATGATAGAATTTGATGGATTTTTAGAGGTAAATTATGAAATTTTTCTTGGTAGTCATTGCACTCCTTTTTATTTCATGTGGAACAGATAATGATAATGAAAATAATACAAAAAAACATGAAATTACACCTAAATTTATCGATAGTCCAATTGCTGGTTTAAATTATGAATGTGATGGTAAGAATAAAATAACTAGTGACAAAGGCTTGTATAACTGTGAATTAACACCAATTATCTTTAAAATCGGTAAGCTTAAAATCGGTACAATAAGTAAATTTACTCCTGATAAACTAATTTTTATACAAGATTTATTTAACCTTCCAAGAGATAATTTTACAGACCCAAGAGTAATTGCTCTTGCAAGATTATTACAATCTCTTGACAATGATGGAAATATTGATGAAATAATTTTAATCCCCGAAGAAATATCTTCTAAATTTGATACAGAAGAAGACTTTAATCCAGATGAAGTTGATAATTATGCAACCAAAGCAGGAGTAGTCTTGGTCTCTATAGATGAAGCATCTTTACACTTAAAAAGAACATATAGCAGATTTAAACTTTTTGGAGATTTCTACATTCCATTAAATGGTGGACTTGAGGGTGAATACTGGGCAGAATGGTGTGAATTTGATAATAATGGAGAAGGTGGAACTTTACTTAGATACTGGAATCTCAAAGAAAGTGGAGATGGTGAAAGCAAAGGAAATAAAAATGAAAATATATACACTCCCCTTACTTATAGTTTTAATATTTTTATGGATTTAAAATTTCATCGTTTAGGACCAGATGAAGTTAAAACTTTTCCATGGGTTGACTTTGCTCATAATGCTTTAATCTTTTCAGATCCTGATGGCCAATATCTTATTTTACATTATTCTGAAAGTGATGCAAAAGATGCAACAAAGAAGCATCTTGAAGAAAGTAACTGTTTAGCAGATTAATAAGGCCTACACTCACCATTAACACATTCTTCCCCTGCATGACAAAGAGGATCACATTGAGCTTGTGCTTCACAATAATGAGTTCCTTCATTACAAGTACAATCAGGGTCTATATACGGATCTACTGGAGTATAGTTATCATTTCTTATCAAACAATCATTTTGTGCACAATCTAAATCATTATTACATCTTCCAACTACAGGTTTACAAATACTATTGTCACAAGTCTCCCAACTATCACAACTATTATTACAAGAATCTACAGCAGTACAAGTTACTCCATCTCCTTCATAACCGGCATTGCAAGTACATGTAAAACTTCCTGATGTGTTACGACATGTCGCATAGGTACTACAATTATCTAGATCACTAATACATTCATCAATATCAACACATGTTAAAGAATCAACAGCAGTCAATGCATATCCAGAAGCACAAGTACAACTAGCTTCACCATCATTATTTACAGAACACGAGCCATGACCTCCACATGTAACACCAGAACAAACAGAAGTACATATTAAATTATTATCAGGATCTTCATATCCAGAAATACAAGTACATTCAGCAGTGTCTATATCTGATGCAGTGCATGTTCCTCTTGGATCATCTATTGTGCCAAAAGTAGTAACTCCTTGTCGATCTCTGTCATCAACTGCTCCGCTATTGTTACAATCCCAATGTCCAGTACATGGAGAAACACAGTTAAATCCATCTTCAAAATAATTTGAATCACATACACAATGAGCATTTAGAATAGTTGTAGAAATACAATCTCCATGTCCACTACATGTTTTTCCATCACATGGATTTACACAGTTTAAACTTCCATCATCATAATAGTGTTCATTACAATCACAAAATGCTGTACCAGCATTATTTACACAATCTCCATTTCCACCACACTCAACACCATCACATGGATTATTTGCATTTACACAATTATGATTCAAATCACATATCTTTTCAGCATCACATTGATTTTCATCATCGCATTTACCAGCTTTAAGAGTACAAGAACCATCAACACCACAAGTTTCCCATTCATCACATAAGCAAGCTAAACAAGTATTATCATGCTTATAAAAATCAACATTACAGCTCCATTCACATTCAGGTATTTCATCCCATGAATTACTTGCTTCATTCCAATTAATTGTTACAACAACTAAAACATATTCTGAATTATCAACATCAGGCTTTTTACAGTTAAGGTCTTTTTGATTTAATAAACATTCATTATTATTCTCTTCCATATGGAAACCTGTTTTACATTCACAATTACCAGTTAATGGATTACATTCAGAATTCAAGTCAGCAGAACAATCAGCAGTTGCACATAAATCTTCAGTAGGTTCAACACAATTTAAAGTGGTTTCATCACAAACAGTTTTCACAGTATTATTAGAACACTCATGACCACCTAAAGTACATTTTTCAACTTCTGTATTTTCAACACTACATTTATGCTCATTACATGTTTCGTTTAAAGTAGCATCACAATCATTACTATCAGAACAAAAACCTTCTTTTAATTTATCACATTTACCTGTAGTTTGACTACACTTAAGCCATTCATCACATTCTATGGTAGAACAGTTATCATTAACACATTTATCATTTTCACAAACTAATCCTTCATTACAAGTATTATTTGTAAAACATTTACCACCTAATGTTCCACTTTCTGCTCCTCTATTATCAACAGTTTCAGCACAAGATACAAATAAAAAAACAAATAAAACCACAAAGAAATATTTCATATTAGCCTCCCCCATAAAAAATAATAAAACAACTAATATTTTAATATATCTTATAATTCCAATTTAATCAAGCAAAAGGATGAGTTTTTAATATTAAATGTATAGGTATATTTTAATTCAAAAGAAATCTAAGGTGGGTTAATTATTCATTATCAGGTTCAATATCTTCAACAATAGTTCCTGTATATCCAGGATTACCTTCACCTTGACGGTCATCAAAGATTCTGCCATCACTAAAAATATAGCATTGACCATCATTATTACCTAAATCTTTCCAGTATATATCATTCACTAACCAAGTATAATCTGTTTTTAACAAAAATGCAGAATTCTGGTAAGCAACAGTACCATTACAATAAACTCTTATATGTGCATCTGTTCCATTCTCTCTATCAGAGTAATAATGAACAGAAACCCTATACCAACCCTCTTTAGGCTGTGAAATATTAATATTTTCAGGGCCAGTTCCAGGGATATCATCTCTATCAAGACTAGGGTTATCACCTCTACCTGGCTCTCCCCATTCAACTCCAGCACCTTTACAGTTTCTCCAATGGCAATCTTTTCCATCATTACCTGTATCCCACCACTCAATATTTGTTCTTTCTCTCCATGATTCTAAATCAGCATCCATACTAGGATATTCAATGTCAATATTGTCAATATCAAGATTCTGATCTGTTGGATTCATAACATGTAAATCAACATCAGATGGTACATCCCAAAATAATTCAACATGAAGTGAATTTCCTGTTAATCCACGAATTTCTCCATAACACTGAGAAGATAAACCACTTTCAGATGTTACTGTTAACTCAACCAAGTATTTTGTTCCAGGAGGAGTTGCATAAGGTACATAAAAATCAACATAGTGATGGTCACTACGATTATTGACATTATTAGGATCTTTGTCTGGAAAGGAAATCCAAGCAGGGTTACTATATGCTGCAGGAGATTCCACCATTCTCCATGTATGAGTCAGGTTACCACTATTATCAGGATTTGGATCATATGATTCACTAATCATTTGAATATTTGAACAAACAGCTGCACCATTACATTCAACTGCTTCTCTTTGACCTGGTTCAACCTCAAAATAAGGCTCTCCACCATGTAAATTCTTCAAAATACAAACAGGTGAATTATCTTCTTTACTTCTACCAGAAAGAGTTAATTGTTTTTTACCGCCATTCCATCTTTCATCATTTGCCTCAAGTTTAACAACACCAGTAGCACCACCTGTACCTGTTTCTTCAGTTGGTTTAAAAACTACCTTAAACTGAAATCTCTCAGTTGCTTTAATTATTACAGGAAACTCTGTATCCTCGGGTAATTCAAGTGAAAATTCAACAGATGTATTTTCTGAATCAAGCTCTACCTTTCTTAATTCACAATCATGTGCTCCTTTATTTGCGAGTAAAACAGTAAAGTTATTTACAGATCCCTGTGGTCTTTCACCAAAATCAATAAATCCATCTCTTGGCTGTAAGATTAAGTCACAAGATTCGGAAGATGCCATAATATTGATAATTTTTAAAGGGCTTGAATTTGTTGAATTATTATAAATCTTTAAAGTTCCTGTTTCAGTTCCTTCACCATTTGCAGTATACTTAATTTTTATTTTAAAGAAATCAAAAATTTCATTTCCATTTTCAAATTTAACAGGCTCTAATGTTCTAACATTTTCTAAATCAACTAATTCAAAAGAATTACTGGTACCATTACCAAAAATAAAAGCATCTTTATTGGTTGCGACTAAGTTTCCATCATCATCAAACTTTTCAAATTTTAAAGCAGATGTACCAACATTATATACAATCAAATCAAATTCTTCAGCTTCATTAATATTTAATTTATTAAAAATTACTGTTTCAACTGAAACCTTTATACTTGGATTAGCCTTTTCTGCACTTAAATAAACCGTTTTTGCTTTATCAAAACTGTCATTAGAAATCACTTCAATCTTTCCGGAAACATCTCCTTCCATATCCTTTGCAGTATACTCAACTTCTATTTCTTCATTATATTTTTTACCTTCAGGTATAACAATAGGATATTTTAAATCATTTTTAATTTTATATACCCCAGAGTTTTTTATAACTTTAATTGATTCTATTTTTAAATCACCTCTTCCATTGTTCTTCAATGTAAAATATTGAACTTCTGTATCCCCAACAGAAATAGTTTTAAAGTTTAACTTAGTTGGAGTAATTTTAAGAACAACCTCATTACCAGATTGAGCATCACTACATGAGACAGCAAACAGTGTCAAAAGAATTAAAAGACTCGTTATAAATAATTTCATATAATCCCCACAAAAATATCTTACTATTATAAGTTGTTTATCAAAAAATTTCAAGTTTATCTCATTTTATTTTTAATATTAATCTTCTGAAGTTCTATTTTTGATAGTATTTAGAGCCCTTTGAAGTATTTCCTGAACTTTTTTTCCCTTAATTTTAGGAATAATCTTTTTTATTTTATCTATATCTGATTTTTGACCAATTTTTTCCAAAGCTTTTGCAGCTTCAGTTCTAACATTTACATCATCATCTTCTAAGCCAGCATAAGCCATTTCAATTTTACTATTATTTTCATCATCAAGTTCACCTACAGCATACATAACAGCTTGCCTTACTTTAGATAAATCACTACTACCATAAGGGGTAATAAATGGTAAATTAGGTTTTTTAGCCGTTTTTGCAAGTCCATATATTGCCCAAACCCGAACCTGATCATCATCTTGGTCTAACAAAGTCTGAAAACTCTCTTCCATTTCACCATTAATTTTATCACTAATAGATATAAGTGTTTCAAGAGCTTTCAGTTTTACTTTTTTTATTGATGATTTTGTATATTGTTTCAGTAATGGAACAGCTTCTTCAAGTTTAAAACTAATAATTAAATTCATTGCTTCAATTCTAATGTCATCACTTACATCATTTAAGTATTGTAGAAGAAGATCTTTTATCTGTTCTTTTTTATAATTTTTAGCCATAAGTAAAATACTACTTCTAACTTTTTCTGATTTATCATTTGATATTTTTAGTACAGCGTCTAAGGATTTATCTCCTAAAATAAAAGTAAGAGCTTTTATTGATTCTATTTTAATATCTTCATTTTTAGAATTTAAAAATGGAGATATTTCATCAATAACTTTATCATCTTTTGAATTTTTATTATCCATTCCAAGTTTTTTTATTATTTCCTTACTAAATAACTTTACTTTATTTTCTTTTAAATAAGTTAATAATTCTTTTTTGGATAATAATTCAATGAATGGAATCATCATATTATTGGCATCTTTATTTGGTGTTTCTTCAAGCCTTTTAAAAAATGGTAAAACAGCATTTTTTTCTTTAAAACCCAATAGTGTTTTTGCTGCTTCATAGGCGGCTTTATCTGATTCGCATTTATCAATACAGACGATTAGATTATTAATGGTTTCTTTATTTTTATATTTTTTTAGTACAGACGCCGCTTGTAGAGAAAGTTTTGCATCATTTGATTTCAACTGATAATATAAACCAAACTTTTTGTAATCCTTATTTGTCAAAAGAATATTAGAAGATAAAAGTCTAACTTTTGAAGACTTATCGTTTAATAATAATTTAAATCTTTCAAATGAATTTTTCCTCTTTGCTGTTTTTAAATATTCTAAAACAGTTAATTTAATTGTTGTACTTTTATCATCAAGCATCATTAGTAATATTTCTTCACTATTTTTATGTTTTGAAATAGATTTAATTGCATCTTTTTTAGCTTTAAGGTCATTTGATTTCAAAAAATATTCAAGACCTGAAATTATAAACTTTTTATTTCCAGATGCAATTAGAGTCTTTGCAGAATTTAGCTTAATTAAATCATCTTCATTATTTTTAAGTAATTCATCCAGTTTCTTTAATAGTTTTGTACTTCTACCACCAATCAAACCATCTAAAGCAGCAAGAACTATATCATTATCTTTATCATCAAGATTCGGAATAAGTAATTTTTCAATATTTTTAATTCTAGTATATGGTAAAGCTTTCATAGCTTTTATCTTTAAACTTTTACTCCCTGTTTTTATTAAATTAACAATCATTTTATTAATAGTTGCATCACCTCTCTTTATTTTTTTATAAAAAGCATCTGCTTCTAATACTTTATTATTATCCAGCTTAATAAAACCAGTAGTTAAATTATCAGGAGGTAATACATTAAAATATGGTATTAATAAAACAAATGAAGTAAATGATATATCAGCCCGATTAAAAACTTTATCTTTTTTTACAGGATTATTTATAAAAATAATTCCTTTTGCTCCATTTTCAGTTAAAGAATAAATTATTTCAGAAGAAACTTCTGTAAAATGCTTAATAGCCCTTTTACTTAACTTTACAGTAACAATACCTTCAGTTAATAATTTCTTTTGAGAATCAGGAGTATCAATAATTTCAGTATTACCATAAATATTATCTTTTTTTAATGCCAAAAACTTAAAAATCTCGATAAAATTTTTAATATCAGTATCCTTTTGTTTAATTCCATAAGTATATGGCGTTAATATTTTTTCTCCATATACTGAAATTTTACTATTGTTTAACTCATACAAAAGAACGGTCTTTTCTTTTGCAGATAAAGAAATTGAGCAAAATAAAACTAATAAAATTAATAATTTTTTCATATATACCTCTATTTTTGATTATTTATTAATATGTTACAAATTCGTTAATTTCTGAACCACCTCTTTTGATATGTCTTTTTTCAAATAATTCACCTGATTTATGAACACCATTTTTATATTCTTCACTAAATGGTTGCCCCAACAAAAGAGTTTTTAAAATCAACTCAATTGCTTGAAAATCATAAAGTGTTTGCATATGTCCAAATTTTCTAAGTAAGATATTATTAGCCTCTCTATATGGAAGTCTTGCACTTGAAGCAGGCCAAACAACAGGATCAACATAAGTATAAATTGATGTATAATCAACATTCTTAGGTAAATTCTTTGAATTTAATCTTCTGATAAATTGACTATTAGGCCTCATTTGTCTGGCAGATTCACCTTCTATTTTAGGAAATTTAGGTAAAATTCTACTGAAAATATTCATAGCGATTCTATTTAAACTACTACTATAAGCAAGCCTTGTTCCTCTATGTGGAGTAGATAGAAAGATTGCTTTATCAATATACTTATCAGCTCCTAAAAACTGAATCATATATCTTGCTACAAGCCCTCCCTGTGAATGTCCAATTAAATATACTTCTTCTACATCTGTATTATTTAGCACCCACTCCAAAACTCTCATTTCGTATTCAGCAGATTTTCTTATATCCTGACTATATGGCTGATATGTACCTGATATTGCAAAAATATTAAATAATTCAGACTCTAGTATTCTTTCAAGCCTTTCATAACCAACAGTACCCTGAAAATATCCATGATATAAAAAAGCAAGTTTTTTCTGTCCTTTGTATTCCTTCATTCTTGCAGGAAGATATTTTTGTCCCATAAGATTTGTTTCTCCAAAATCAATTAAATGATCTAAAAGATTTTGAATAATATAGTAGCCTTCTGCATAAGCTGATGCCAAAAGTCTTAAATTAGACAACTTTTCTTTTTTTCTAATATTTTCTTCTGATGGCTTTTTTTTATGATTTCTTAAACTTAACACTTTTCTTTCACCCATAGTGACCTCCACAACAGTCCTTATATTAAGTTTAATTTATTTTTACTAAAAGGTCAAGGAAACACTTAAAATTAAGAATCCCTACAAATTTACTTGACATTTTACTAAGGATTACTATAATAAAGTTGAAAATGGATTTCATTATTCATTAATTTTATTATCTGGAGGCAAAATGATAAGCAAAAATGATAAAATAGCAGATATTCTAAATAAATATCCTGAACTTAGAGAAAAATTAGTTGAAAGAAATTCAAGATTTAAAAGATTAAATAATCCTGTTTTATTTAAAGTAGTTTCAAAATGGGCAAAAATTAAAGATGTTGCCCGTGTGGCCAAAGAAGATATCAATGATTTACTTCAATTCATAAACTTAATAGCAGGAGAAGAAGAATATAAAGCTGAAATGGATAATTCCATTGATGAAACAACGGAAGAAAAACCTAAAGAATTACCAGGTTGGATGCTTGGAAAAACTTTTGAAATACTGGATGTAAGAACAAGTCTAAAAGACCCTTTTGAAGAAATTATGGCAAAAGCAGACTCCCTCAAACAAGGTGAAGGCTTTGAATTAATTCAAACTTTTGAACCAACACCATTATTACCAATTATTGAAGCAAGAGGTTTTGAATACTATACAGTAAAAGAAAAAGATAATGAATTTCATGTTTTTTTTAATAGAGTAGAAATGCTTGAAATAAAACTGGACCAAGTTGAAATATGTGAACATGACGACAATCCTTATGCAAATAGTACTGTTAAAAGAATTGATGTTGTACTACAATCAGCAACACCAATTGCAATTCCTATTTTCGCCTTAATGAAGCGTTCAAAAAGGCTTGGAGAGTATTTTAACTTCACAGAAATAAAAGTCTGGGATGAAACAGAAAAGCATTTAGGCTGGATGGTTAATGGAAAAGCTGATATTTCATTTTCTGCAATTATTGCATCTGCTAAATTATTTGCAACAGGTACAGATTTAAAATTAGTATCTGTTGATATATGGGATAATTTTAAAATTTTATCAAATAAACATGATGTTAATAGTTTTGAAGGCCTCAAAGGAAGTACAATTAACCTTCCTCTATTAAAAGCAGCTCCTCCTTATGCAATAACATCATATTTAATGCAAAAATCAGGAGTAAACCCTGAAGATTTTAATTATGAATATGGAATAAAAGATAAAAAAGGTTTTGGTCGTCCTGAAGATATTTCAAAAGCCCTTATCTATGAAGAAATAAAAACTGGTTTACTAAGAGAGCCAGAAGCATCATTTTCATTATTTGGTAATAAAAATGTTAAGGAATTATTTAATTATGGTACAATATGGAAAAAATATCATAATGATTTAAGTAGTCTTCCAAACGCAGGAGTTATCTTTAAAGGAGAAATTGTAAGAAAGTATCCAGAACATGTAAAAGTTTTTTTAGAAGAGCTTGAAAGAGCGATTGACTACACTAATAAAAATCCAAGAAAAGTTGCAGGATATTCATATCGTGAATTCAATAAATCAATAGATGCAGTTGAGTTTTTTATTAAACGAGCAAGCTTTAAACATGTAAAAGCTAAAGATATTAAAACTGATTTAATGACTTATCTAAAATATATGAATGAATTAGGATTGATTAAAATTAAAAATGATAATTTAAGCGAAGATTTTTTATACTAAATTACTTAACCCAATGAAATTTACCCGTTTCACTTTTAGTAACCCCTGTATCTGTAGTTGTTAAAACTATATTACTACCACTATAGCCAGTTATTGTTCCTGTTATTGTATAAGCAGCTTTACCATCTAATACTACACTTACTTTAAATTTACCTGTTTGATCTTTAATATCAGTTAAAGAACTACCAGAGAAAGGCTTAATCATTGCAAATGGAATTTTAGAAGGTCCTGCACTACTAAGATCAACTCCTTCTGCAATCAAAGATTCAAGATAACCACTTATTGCCTCCATTGGAACCTGTAACTTTGAAATTTTTGCCTTAATAGTATAACCTTGGTAAGCGGGTATAGCAATTGCGGCAAGAACACCAATAATTGCTACAGTAATCATAATTTCAATAAGTGTAAATCCTTTTTTTCTATTTTTCATAATTCCCTCAAATAAAACTCATAAACTATAAAGCAATATTTTTTCCTTTATCTTTGGTTATTTAATAGTATTTTACCATTGTTTTATAACTATTGTGAAATATTTTATATAATTTTACACAATAATGTATAATTATGAAATTCTTTTTATTGCAATTAATAAAACAGATATTGCAGCAGGAGTAACTCCTGAAATTCTCATTGCCTGACCAATTGTTTGAGGTTTTCTTTTTAAAAGTTTTTCCTTAACTTCTGTTGTAAGTGAATTTAAGCTACTAATATCAAGAAATTCAGGAATTTTTATATTTTCAACTTTTTTATTTCTTGCAATTTCTTCAAGTTCTCTTTTAATATATCCTTCATATTTAACATTAATTTCAACTTGTTTTTTTACAAGCTCACTAATATCATTAACATCAATTGAAGAAAAACTATTTATATCATCAAATTTAATATTCCCTCTTCTTAAAAATCTATCTAAAAAGGTAACAGTTCCTAAATCACCATAATTATTTTCTTTAAAAAACTTAATATTATCTTTTGTTGGATTAATCTTTTCAGATTTTAATGTATTTTCAATTTCTTTTATATCACCTTCAAGAGAAGCAATATAATTATAAGTTTTCTCATCCATTAAGCCTAATTTATAAGTATGCTTATATAGCCTAAATATAGTATTATCTTCTCTTAATAAAAGCCTATGTTCTGCACGAGAAGTAAACATTCTATATGGTTCATCAAGGCCTTTGGTAACTAAATCATCAATCATAACACCAATATACGCTTCCTCTCTTCCTAGAATAAAGGGCTTTTCTCCTTTTATTTTTAAAGTAGCATTAATTCCAGCCATTATTCCCTGAGCTCCAGCTTCTTCATAACCACTGGTTCCATTAATTTGTCCTGCTAAAAACAAACCTGAAACAGTTTTGGTTTCAAAATTATGTTTTAATTGGCGAGGATCAACATAGTCGTATTCTATCGCATAGCCAGGCCTCATAATTTCAACAGCTTCCAGCCCAGGAATAGACCTAAGATACTTAATTTGAGTATCATAAGGTAATGAGGTTGATAATCCATTTGGATAAATTTCCCTTGTATTATAGCCTTCTGGCTCTAAAAAGATCTGATGTTTTTCTTTTTCTGGAAATCTCACAACTTTATCTTCAATAGAGGGACAATATCTTGGCCCCACCCCTTTTATTACTCCTGCAAATAAAGGAGAATTATCCAAGTCACTATTAATTAATTCATGTGTTAATGGATTTGTGTATGTAATAAAACAGGAAATCTGTTTTTGAGTAATTTCTTTTGTATAAAATGAAAATGGTTTTGGAATTAAATCTCCTTTTTGTTCCTGTAATTTTGTAAAATCAATTGTTTTAGCATCAAGGCGTGGAGTTGTTCCTGTTTTTAATCTACCAATATCAAGACCATAAAATTGTAATGAATCAGAAAGTCTGTTTGAAGGTAATTCACCAGCTCTTCCGGCTGAAAAATTATTTTTACCAATATGGATTAATCCCTTTAAAAATGTTCCTGTTGTTAAAATTACTGTTTTAGTTCTAAATGTAATACCAAGAGCTGTTTTTATTCCTTTAATTTGAGCATTTTCAATAATAATATCAGTTACTCTATCTTGTTTAACATCAAGGTTTTCTTGACTTTCAACAACTTCTTTCATATATAAACGATATAATTGCTTATCTGCCTGAGCTCTTGAAGACCTCACTGCAGGCCCTTTTTTTTCATTTAATATCCTAAACTGAACACCTGTTTTATCAATGGCTTTTGCCATTTCCCCACCAAGTGCATCAATTTCTTTTACTAATTGACCTTTACCAATTCCTCCAATTGCAGGATTACATGGCATTAAAGCAATAGTATCAAGATTAATAGTTAAAAGTAAGGTTTCCGAACCCATTTTAGCAGAAATAAGAGCAGCTTCGACTCCAGCATGACCAGCACCAACAACAATTACATCATATTCTTTATATAAAGGTAACATTATAACTCCTTCAAAAGTATTTGTTTTTTAACACAATTATTGATTATTTTCAATATAGAAAGTTTTTATATTTTTTTAACTCCGCTTTATTCTACAGAATAGGAAAAATCAGAATTATTATTTATTTAATATAGAATTATTTTGAAGCAGGCTCAACGCAAGCATTCATTACATATAAATCCTTACATTCTGAAATTGGATCAGGGCAATCATTATTATCAGGGTCACATGTTTTAGAGCAATATTTTTGTCCTTCGTTTTTTGCCATACATAAACCACTTTCACAATCAAACTCTGTTTCACAGGTTTCACCAACTTTTTTACAACCTCTTAAACCTTCAATACAGCATGGTCTTGTGTATTCATTTACATCATTAAACAGATTTTCACACCTTTGATTATCTGCACAATCATAACTATCATTACAATCAGTTAACTCACCGCATTCATCAGCAGGCAATTTATCTGTAGAAGGTGTTTTATCTTCATTACATGTTAAAACTTCTTCAATACATTCATGAGTATCAGTATCACAAACAGTTTTATCATCTGTATTTTTCTCGCAATCTGCATTGCTATTACACTTTCCAGGCAACAATACACATTCCTGCTGATCATTACATTCTTCCCATGTATTACATGTAGGGCTACACTCTTTTTCAGATTCATTCTCTGTGTCACCACAGGAGAAAATCAATAAAAAAGAAAAAATTAATATTAAACCTAAGCCAAACTTCATTAGTCCTCCTTAATTTTAGTAAAATTATTTAATTGCTCTTTAAAAGCAAGTGCGATTTCATTTAAATCGGTTAAATCAGTTTTATATATTTCAAAGTATTCATTAAATAAATCTTTTTTAAAATGTTTTCCAATTACATCAACGATAATTACATTTACCTTATCATTTTTAAACATATCAACCATGTCTGCATGACTGTGATTATGACCACCATCTGTATGGCTATGGTCGTGATGCTTGTGAGGATTTTCTTTAAAAGTAACATTTTCTACATTATTTATATCGAAAAAAGCAAACTCCTTTGCTCTACCACTTTTTTGTGCAATATTAAGTCTGTCATTTGTTGGAATTGCAATCATAATACTCCTTATTTAAAAAGGTTCTACTTCCATGTGTATAAAACCTGTATCATTTTGAAATTTAGCGAAAATATGATCAAATAAAGCAATAAACTCCGAATTAACTACAACATCCAAAATGCCAGCAGTTTTAGGTAATTTATTGACAGTTCTTGACTTAACCAATTCATTTAAAATATCTTTTGCCCTAAAATCAATCCAACCGGAATACAAATTAGTACTAACATCAGAGGTTCCTTCTTCCTTTTCAAGCTCTATCTCTGTTGAAATACCAAAAAACTCTTGCTTTTTCAAAACTAAATCTCTTTCTTTTGGATGAAAAGAATAAAGTGGTTTAGTTTTAAAATGAATTGAAAATAATATTGAATTTTTATACTTAAACTCATCACTAAAATCATTAAATTTTATATTTAATTTTTCTTCAATTTTATCAGAAAGTAATGAAAAATTATTTTTATCCAGATAAAACCTTTCAAGAGTATCAATTAGCGTATCTATTGGATTTATATTTGGTGAATATAATTTATTAATATCAAAATAATCAGGAAACATATCAATAAGAACTTCTGAATATGAAACATTAAAATCATTAATATATGAATACTCCAAAAAACTTTTTGTAAAGTTTAATATATCTTTTTTTCTTGGCATTAAAAAATAATAATTATTTATTCTGTTTTTAACTTCAACCATTATTCTCTCCTGATTTTAAAAGAGGAAATCCCATTTCTTCTCTTTGTTTTAAATATCCCTCTGCACTTTTCTTAGCTAAATTTCTTACTCTAAGAATATATCTTTGTCTTTCTGTTACAGAAATTGCCCCTCTTGCATCCAATAAATTAAAAACATGTGAACATTTCATACAATAATCATAAGCAGGAAGAGGATTATTTGCTTCAAGTAAACTTAAAGCTTCTTTTTCGAACTGGTCAAAAAGCTTAAAATTTAAATCAGTATCAGATAATTCAAAATTAAACCTTGAATATTCTACTTCATTATGATGAAAAACATCTCCATAAGTAATATTTTCATTCCATTTTAAATCGTATACACTATTAACATCTTGTAAGTACATTGCAATTCTTTCAAGTCCATAAGTTATTTCAACAGGTGTTGGGCTTAATTCAAAACCTCCAGCTTGTTGAAAATATGTAAACTGAGTAATTTCCATTCCATCAGCCCAAACTTCCCAGCCAAGTCCCCATGCACCAAGTGTAGGAGATTCCCAGTTATCTTCAATAAATCTAATATCGTGTTTTTTAGGGTCTATACCAATTGCTCTTAAAGATTCTAGGTATAACTCCTGAATATTTTCGGGAGAAGGTTTCATTATTACCTGTAACTGATAAAAATGTTGCATTCTATTTGGATTTTCACCATATCTTCCATCTGATGGCCTTCTTGAAGGCTGAAGATATACAGTACTCCATGGCTCTGGCCCAAGTACTTTTAGATAAGTTGCCTGATGAAATGTTCCTGCTCCAACCTCCATGTCATAAGGTTGCAACACAATACAGCCATTATCTGCCCAGAATGATAAAAGCTTTAATATCATTTCTTGAAAATTTAATACTTTAGTCACAGAAATCTCCATAAAATAACCAATTTATTTATAACATAAAAGAAATTAATTCTCAATAAAGAAGTTTAGGGAATATTTTATGATTATTTTATTTTTAGCTGGCAACTCTTTTTTTATTTTCAGATTTTTGAAAAGTTTTTCTATCCATCTCTTCTATTTCAGCCATTTTTTTCAAAATAGGCTTTATATTATACCTTAAATGATGAGTATACTCTTCCTTTATAAGCTGGTATCCCATTCTTGTTGTTGCATTTACCACTAATGGAGCCATTAAATTAATATTTATCTGTCCATTATTTCTGGAATTAATAGAAACAATAGATAAAATATTAATCTCATTAGCTTCTTTAATTGATAACAATTCTATTTCTTTATTTGTTAGATTTACACTATAATCTTTTTTAAAAAGAAATGGATCTGTTACAACAAAACAAAGCTCTGGCTCTTGTGCTGATTGCAACCAAGCAAAAAACACACTATCTTCCGCTTCTATAATAAAATATGATTTAGATGCAGGAAAACCTAAAATTGCTCCTGGAAAATGTATCAGGTCTGAATTTTGTATTTCAATTTCTCCAAACCTTACCGTAGAAATCCTCATAATACCTCCTAAAAATCAGGTAAATTTTTTAACTCCTTTTCTAAGTCGGCAAGATCTGACAGGGAAGTTGATTCAAGGTTTGCTGCAACAATCTTCTTGTATAACTCCTCTCGATATATTGTCATATCTTCTGGAGCTTCAATACTAATTTTTACAACTTTACCTCTCACTTCCTGTACAATAATTAAAATATCATTGCCGATACGGATGGACTCTCCTGGTTTTCGGCTTAATGTAAGCATAAGGTCCTCCTATCCATACTATCGTCAATGATTAATAAAACTAAAATATTATTTTTGTATTAAATTTAAGTTTGTTCCTGTCCTTTATATTAACATTAAAAATAAAGGATTTAATCTTCATATAATTATTTAAATATCCAGATAAAAAAATATTATATGAATAATTATTGTTTTCTATTTCAGATATTTTAAATATTTCTTTGGAAATATTTTTAAAATTAAAAATTTCAATTTTTTGATATAAATCACCACTATCTTTTAATTTTATATCTTTAAATAATTTAATATCATTTGAAAATAAAACATAATCATCAAATCGTTTAATATAAATTATTTTTCTATTCATTACTCCATAATGATATTCTAAAATTTTATTTTCAACTAAAACAGCAGAAGCAGACAATGATTTCAAATATTTTTTAAAATCCACATTAGAATTATATTTAGCAAGATAAAGGATTGAATTAAAATCATTACTTACCATTGAATAAACCTTTAAACCTTTAGTTTCATTAAATGGAACAACTTTAAACTGAGCAATACTATTAAATAATTTTATTTTAAAATCACCATCTATTACTTTCAATTTTTCAATATTTTTACTGTTGTTATTAACAATTGCAGTTCCCTGTTCCTCAAAATATTTATTATTGAGATTAAATTCCACAATAACAGAATCTAAATCATTAAAATCTTTTAAACTTGTAAACCAATAATTATTCAAATAAGGAGTTTTTTTTATTTTCTTGATATTTAAATAAATATAATTTTTATATTTACTTTCCATAACAACTTTTGTATTAAAGCTGTTACTATCCTTGAGATATAGTTTTAAATAGCTTAAATTATTACTTAAATATAAATAATCATCATCAAAAACTAAGTATATTTTATGATACGTATAAACTATTTTATCCATAAATGATATTTTCTTTAATTTATTCAGATCAATATTAATTAAAGCTGAAGATTGTGATTTTTCTAACTTTACCTTAGCAACAAAACTTTCATTTTCAATATCCATTAAATAAAAATCAAATAAACGATTAGGTAGTTTTTTAAAATTTTTAAAATTTAATATTTTATTACTCGGATCTATTTTCTCTATATCCTGAAACAATCTTTTATATAATTTACTATATTCAAAACCGCCCCAGGCATCAGTATTCTTTATATTTAAAAAAACCTTATTATTACTCATATTTTTATAAAATAAACCCAGATCATTAATGTGAAGATGTATCATTCCATCATAAGTGAAAACTACAATTGGAAAAACAAATAATATAAACAGTGATTTAATCATATTTACCTCTAAGATTTTTTATTATTAAATACTTCTTCTATTGTATCATTTAAATCCTTGTTTAAAGGATTTAATTCATCTTTTGCCTTCTTTATTTCATTTTGTAAATCAGTTACAATATTTATTTTATCTAAATCTGTTTTTTTTACTTCTTCATAAATTGTTTTTTTTATTTCAGCTCCGGTATCTTTAAATCCCTTTAAACCTCTTCCAAAAGATTTTGCTAAACTAGGAAACTTATCGGGTCCAATAAAAATAAATGCAATTAATAAAATTATTATTAATTCTCCACCCCCAATACCAAACATCAATTCTCCTTTTTTATATTTTTTACACTTTTTGTTTGCCATGGATACTTGACTCTTGTATGAGAATTACTTTTTAAATTTTTTATTAGTGTTACAATAATTTTTCTTAAATCAGCAAGAGTTATACCCGATAAATTTAACTGATTAAATAATAACTTACTAAATACTATTCGGGTAATTAATGTTTCAATATCTTGCTGAGTAGGCTCTGTTAAAGTTCTAGAGGCGGCTTCAATAGCATCAATAATCATTAAAACAGCAGTTTCTTTACTATCTGGTTTTCGTCCAGGATATCTAAAATCTTCAACATCAACAGATTCACCTTCTGCAGAAGCCGCCTTTTCATAAAAATATTCCAAAATAGTTGTTCCATGATGTTTATCTATAAACTGAGAGATATATTCAGGAAGAGCATACTCTTCTGCCATTTTCATTCCATCAGTAACATGAAGCTTAATCATTCTTGCAGATTCTATAGGTGAAAGAGAATTATGAGGATTTTCTCCATTTTGATTCTCTATAAAATACTCAGGATGTTTAGTTTTTCCAATATCATGAAAATAAGCTCCAGCTCTACACAGCATACCATTTGCCCCAATTTCATTGGCAACAGTTTCTGCCATATTAGCCATTGCTAAACTATGTTGATAAGTACCAGGTGCTTTTTCTCTAATTATCTTTAATAAAGGATGCTCTAAATCAAGGTAATTCATAATATCATATTTTTTAAAAAATGGAGTATAAACCTTAAGTAATTGTATTATAATATAAAGAACAGGTAAAGCAATTAAACTCCATGAAAGATTAACTAAGTCTTGATATATAGAATGATTAAAGAATAAATTAAATGCCGATACAATTAATACCAATAAAAAACTACCTGTAATAAAAGGAAAAACATAATCAAGTTCCTTTTCATCTTTTTTATATAAAAATAGTGAAAATCCTCCAGCAATAACAAAAGAAAATAATATGAATGGATTAAAACTATAGATAATTGAAATTATAAATGCCAATGTAATATTCAACGCCCTAACAAAATTCTTTTCAAAGAAAACCATCATCAATCCAAGCATTCCGATAAACGGAAAACTATATATTGATATTGTTGAATATGTTGCTGTAAACTTAGAAAATACTGCTATTGCTAATATCACAAATAAAAGTATTATTTTACTATTTTTTGTTAAAGAATTTACAAAACTTAAAAAGAAAATCAAGATGATAGAAATTAAAAAAGTATAAAGAATAAATTCAATTAAAGTATCTTTAAAGAAGATCTCTAGTGGAGATATATGATATTTTGTAATTAAATCTCCTTTTCTAATCCAAAACAATCTTGTCATTATTGTTTCACCTGCAATAGGAACTTTAAAACCAGAAAATGGAGGTATTAGTAAACTAATAGGAGAAAATTCTCCTACTTTAAAATCACTTACTCTATATAAAAAATTTTGTGAAATTGTTATAATAGAAATAACTGAACCAAATATCACTGAAATTATAATATTAAATCTTATATCTTTCTTTTGTTTATATTCCAAATTAAAGATCCCAAAATACCACACCATTTTAAAATAATTATATCAACTTGTCAATATATTAAAATATATCTGTATAATTTAGATTTTTTTATGTATAAAGTATAGATTAATCAGGTAGATTATCATCTTCTTTAAAGTCTTCTTTTTTTAAGTGTAATTCATCACCAGTAATCTTTTCTATTTCTAATTCTGTTTCATCACTCATATCAACCATTTTCATTATTCTTATAACAGCTTTAATAGCTGAACCTAGTCCTGCCATAAAAAATAAAATAAAAAGCCATGGAGAAGTATCAAACCTCTTATCAAGCCACCATCCAAAAAACATTCCAAGACCAATTGAAAGTGCTATTTCAATACCTACTGAGCTTGCATATAAAGATTCTTTTTCTATTTTCATTTTATTCCTTCTCAAGCTTATATTTTGAAATTCTATACCTCATAGAGCGAAATGTAATTCCAAGTAACTTTGCAGCCTCTTGTTTTTTACCATTTGTTTTATTTAATGCAATTTTAATATATTTTTTTTCTATTTCTTCAACAATTTTATCTAATTCTACAGGTAAAATTATTTCATCTATATTTTTATCTTTCATTGTTTCAACAATACTTGTATTTTCACTAACAATATTATTATTTTCAATATACTTTGTAGTTAAATAGTCATTATTTTCAAGAGTTATTAGTTTTTCAATTAAATTTTCAAGTTCCCTGATATTACCAGGCCAGCGATATCCTAACAAATAGTCTTTTAACTCAGATGTAATTCCTTTTATTTTGATATCAAACTTAGTGCTAAATTTTTCTATAAAGTAGTTAGTTAAAGGAATAATATCTTCAATTCGCTCCCTTAAAGGAGGTAAATTTATATTTATAACATTTAATCTATAAAACAAATCAACTCTGAATTTATTTTCATCAATATCCTTTCTTAACTCCCTATTTGTAGCAGATATTATTCTAACATTTACTTTTGTTTCAAAATTAGAGCCAACTTTTTTAACATACTGATTTTGCAAAACTCTCAATAATTTTGGTTGAACCTGTAATGGTAATTCTCCAATTTCATCAAGAAAAACTGTTCCATTATTTGCAGCAATAAAAATACCATCTTTATTTTTATTTGCACCAGTAAAAGCTCCTTTGTTATAACCAAACAACTCAGATTCAATTAAATTTTCAGGTAAAGCAGAACAATTTAAGGGTAAAAAAGGCTTGTTCTTTCTATTACTGGATTCATGAATTAACTTTGCAATCAACTCTTTTCCTGTACCACTTTCACCTGTGATTAATACGCTTACATTTGATTTTGCAACTTTTTTTGATATATTTATTATTTCTTTTATTTTTGCTGATACCCCTATGATATAATCAACATCATTATCATCATCAATTTCAAGATCTCTTATATTATTTAATAAACTATTTTTTTGTATTGCTCTTTCTGTAATAATATTTAGCGTATCCATATTTACTGGCTTAATTATATAATCATATATACCTCGTTTAGTTGCCTCAAATGCAGTTTCTTTTGAAGCATAAGCAGTTATAAGAATTACCTGAACTGAATCATCATATTTTTTAGAAAAAGAAAGAATATCTAAACCTGACTTCTTATTTTCTAGCCTTAAATCAGTTATAATAACATTTAATTTTTTCGTTTTTATTATTTTTATAGCCTTTTCATAATTATCTGCTACATATACATTAAAATCAAGAGACTCAAAAAATATAGAGAATGTATCAAGTATGGATACTTCATCATCTACAATTAAAATACTTCTATTATTCATTTTTTTATCCTTATTCACTTTTTATTTTTGGAAGATAAATAATAAATTCCGTACCTTCTCCTAATTTAGAATTTATATTAATTCTGCCATTATGTAAAGAAATAAATTTATTAACAAGAGATAATCCTAATCCTGTTCCTGTTTTTTTAGTTGTAAAAAACGGTTCAAGAATATGGGTTAATATATCCTCTTCAATTCCAGCTCCACTATCTTTTACTGATATAATATATTCATATTCAGTTTCAGAATATTCAATTATTATTTTTTTATCATCATCATCTGTTGCTTCAAATCCATTTTTAATTAAATTTATAAAAACTTGTTTTAGTTTATTTTTATCTCCATTTATTAAAATCTTTTTGATATCATTATATTTAAATATTAAATCTTCACCTTCTTTAAATTCATATAAGTCACCAATATCATTTAAAATAACCAATAGGTCAATCATTTCTATATCTAATTTATCTATTTTTGCATAATCAAGAAAATCTGTTATTAAGGAATTTAAGCGATTAATTTCTTTTAAACCAATATCAGTAAGTTTTTTAATTTTCTGAGGGTTTTTATCTATAAACCTTGGAATTATTTGTAATGAAGCAGAAATAGATGCAAGAGGGTTTCTGATTTCATGTGCAATAGAAGCAGATATCCTTCCAATATAAGCTAGCCTTTCCTGAGCTTTTATTGTTTCTTTTAATTTAAATTCATCTGTAATATCCTTAAATATAATCATAAATCCTTTAATATCACTTTGTTCATCACTTAGTGGAGTTACAGTAAGACCAAGTATTTTATCTTTATACTTTATTTCTTTTTTCTGATTAGTTTCGAAATCAGTTAGTTCAACAAGTAAATCATTAATTTTAAGACTTCTATATTCATATAAACTTAAAATTTCAACAGCTTTAATATTCATAAAAATTATATATCCATCATTATCAACAACTATAATTCCACTATACATTTTATCTATAATAATATTCTTAATTTGTTTTTCAATATTTAATTCTAACTCTCTTTGATAAATAAGTTCATCTTTTTTTGCAAGACTTTCTGTTAAAATTGATATCATTGTTGCATACGAAAAATAAGTTATAAGGCTATATACAGTATTATTAATTAAAAAATCATAATTTATAGTTAATATTTTAAAATTCATCATTAAAGAGTAAACAACAACAGTTAACACTGTAGATGATATTGCAGCAATAAAAGCCCCTGTTCTGAATAAAACAATAGATGCATTTGTAATACTTAATAAATATAAAAATGTTATTAAAAAATTTGTTTTTTGAATCAAAAAAACAATAATTGTAGTTAAAACTAAATCAATAAAAACCTGTAAATACAGTAAAAATACTTTTCGTTCATAAAATCTTATTAATAATACCATCAATATAGAAAGAGTAATACTAACCAATATAAATGATAATTTTAAAATAATAATATCAGTATCCTTAGGTTTTTCAAAAAGAAAATCAAATACAAAAATAATAATAATGAAAACTATTCTTAAAGAAGTTTGAATTGTTAATTTTTCAAGAGATAAAAAGTTGTTAATTTTTCTTAAGTTCATCAAACGTTATTCCCATTTTCTTAGACAACATCTGTTTCAGCTCCAATGGCTCAGAACTTTTATTCAAAATTTCCTCAAGACTAACCATCTTATTTTTATATAAATTAAATAAAGTCTGGTTTAAGGTAATCATTCCTGAAACATTTTGTCCAGTTTGCATTGAGCTATAAACCTGAGACATTTTATTCTCTCTGATTTGATGCCTAATACCTGTATTTGGAATTAAAACCTCAGTTGCAACAACTCTGCCATTTCCATCTTTTTTAGGCATTAATAACTGAGTTACAATTCCTTCTAAAACAAATGATAATTGAGAACGAATTTGATCATGTCTATCAGCTGAAAACATATCCACAACTCTTGTTATTGTCTGAACAGCTGAATTTGTATGCAAAGTGGCTAAACATAAGTGACCAGTTTCTGATATTTCAAGTGCAGCCTCAACAGTTTCTCTATCTCTGATTTCACCAATAAGAACAACATCAGGATCTTGACGAAGTATATACTTTAAGGCTTTTTTATAACTAAATGTGTCCGAGCCTATTTCCCTTTGATTAATAATACACATTTTATGAGAGTGTACAAATTCAATTGGATCCTCAAGAGTTAATATATGAGAAGAACTCTCTCTATTAACCTTATCTATCATTGCTGCAAGAGTTGTGGACTTTCCACTACCTGTTGGACCAGTCACCAAAATAAGCCCTCTTGGCCTCGTTGCGAGTTCTCCAATAATAGGAGGTAAACCAAGTTCATCAAAAGTTTTAATTTTTGTAGGAATAAGCCTAAATGCAGCAGCAATTGTTCCTCTTTGATTGTAAATATTTGCCCTAAATCGACTTAGTCCTTTTATTGTAAAGGATAAATCCAATTCTTTTTCTTCTTCAAATTTATGTTTCTGTGCATCATTCAATATAGAATAAGCAAGCCTTTGAGTTTCAATATGTGATAGTGGAGGTAATTTTAAAGGAACTAACGAACCATTAATTCTATATTGAGGGGGAGAATTAACTGTAATATGTAAATCACTCGCTCCGTTTTCTACCATAACTTTCAACAATTGCTGTAAACTAGTTCTTTCTGCCATTATATCTCCTTAATTAGTCAGCTGCTGAAACTCTTAGTACTTCAGAAACGCTTGTTACACCTTCAAGTAATTTATTCAAAGCAGATGCTCTCATTGATTTAAAACCTGCTTCTTCAATTGCAATAGCCTTTAGCTCTGTTGACGAAACACCATTCAATACAGCTTCTTTAATTACCTCAAGCATTGGCATAACTTCATAAATACCAACTCGGCCTTTAAAACCAGTATTATTACACTTATTACAACCTTTTCCTTTTTTTACCATACTAACATTTGCCCTCTCAGGAGGTAAACCCATTTCAATAAGTTGCTCTTTTGTTACATCGGGGTCTTGTGCTGCACAATTTGAACAAACTCTTCTTGCGAGTCTTTGAGCAACAACTAAATTCAAAGATGCAGTAACTAAGAAAGATTCAATTCCCATATTTAGTAAACGAGTAACAGTTGAAGGTGCATCATTTGTATGCAAAGTAGAAAGAACCATGTGACCAGTTAGGGCAGCTTTAATTGCAATTTCACCTGTTTCAAAATCTCTTATCTCACCAACAAGAATAATATCTGGATCCTGACGAAGAAATGACCTTAGTGAAGCCGCAAAAGTCAAACCAACATCTTCATTCATGTTAACCTGATTAACACCATCAAGGTTAAATTCAACTGGATCCTCTGCTGTACTAATATTAACATCAACTTTATTTAAAGAACTTAATGCAGAATACAAAGTATTAGTTTTACCACTACCTGTTGGTCCAGTAACGAGAACCATTCCAAAAGGCTTATTAATTGCATCTGTAAATAACTCAAATTGAAATTGCTCAAAACCAAGTTTAGTCATATCCAAACGAAGATTATCCTTATCCAATAAACGAAGAACAATCTTTTCACCAAATAAAGTGGGTAAAACAGATACACGATAATCCATATCTTTTCCATTTGGAAGCTTTAGCTTAATACGACCATCCTGAGGTATTCTTCTTTCTGCAATATCAAGAGCTGAAATAATTTTAATTCTTGATGTAATAGCATTTTTTAATTTTTTAGGAGGCCTAAGTACTTCCTGTAAGACTCCATCAATTCTATAACGAACACGATATGATTTTTCATAAGGTTCAATATGAATATCAGACGCACCTTTTACAATAGCATCTGTTAAAATCTTATTAACTAATTTAACAACAGGTGCATCATTACCAGCTTGTATTGAAAACTCATCTTCATCATCATCTGCACTATCAAAATCTATTTCATCCATATTTAAATCATCAAACATTGAACCTAAGCTATCTTGTTGACCATAAAAACCATCAATAGCTTCATTTATTACTCTTGCACTTGCAACAGTTGGACTAATTTTTAATCCATTCGTCATATATCCCAAAGCATCTTTTGCACTAAGGTTTGAAGGATCAGCCATTGCAACAATAAGCGTTTGACCTGAACGAGAAACAGGTATTAACTGATTCTCCCTGCAAAATTTTTCATCTACTCCAATTTCTCTTAACTCTTCATCTATTTCAAAATTTTCAAGTGGAAAAACTTGCATTCCATATTTTTTAGCAACAAAACGAACCATTTCATCTTCATTTACACTTCCCATTTTTATTAATGCAGATGTAACTGATTCTCCTGTTTCACTACTTTCTTTTTTAGCTTTCTGAAATTGTTGCATTGTGATTTTATTACTTCTTAAAAGTATCTCACCCATACGATCTTTTACCATTTAGTTTGCCCCCTAAAAATAATAATACAAAATTTTAGCACTTCAGAAGTAAACTTGTCAAAGAATTTATTATATTATCTATTAATATTGTTTTTTTATAAAATAAAGGTTATTTTCATAAAATAATAAAACGATACAAAAATTAAAATATTACTTTAATAATTACTGACATTTTTTGTCAAAAACATTTTTTGTCAGAAATAGATGACATTTTTTGTCAGAAAAACTAGAAAAAAACAAAAAACACTTAAAAACCAACAAAAATTAGCAAAAAAACTTGGAAAATACATTGCATATAGCTATAATGTTTATATGTTTTTTATTTTTCTTTAAAAGGAGATTATTATGAAGAAAATGACTAAAGGTTTTACACTTATCGAATTGATGATTGTTGTTGCTATTATTGGTGTTTTAGCAGCTATTGCTATTCCTGCTTATCAGGGCTATATCAGAAAATCAAAGATTAGTACAGCTAAAGATAACTTTGATTCAGCAAAAAGATTTGTTAAAAATGAACTAGCAAAAGGTGAAACAGGAGATTCTAGTATTACTTCTGATATTGTATCTGAGCTTATAGATGGAGATAAGAAAGCTCCTTTTCTTGCTGCAAACCCTGCATTTACAACAGGTACATCTCCTGTTGCCAAAAGTGGACAGGTTACTGTAGAGCCAACAAATATAAGAACTAGAGTTTCTGGAGAAACAGTTACAATTATGTTAAGTGATAAGCCTGATGGTGTTTTAACTGCAAATTGGCCTACTGACACAGAAAGAAGTACTACTTTTGAAAAAGAATAATTATATTTAATTTGTATAACTTATTTTTAAAAGGGGCTTTGCCCCTTTTTTTATTTTTGGAGCTTAAAATGTCTATAAAATCTGTATATAAAAAGGGTTTTACACTTATTGAACTTATGATTGTGGTTGCAATTATTGGTGTTTTGGCTGCAATTGCAATACCTGCTTACCAGGGTTACATCAGAAAATCCAAAATAAATACTAGTAAAAGAAATTTTGATACAGCCAAAAGGTATGTTAAAAATGAATTAAATAAAGAAAAAGCAGGAGGAGATTTAATTACTTCTGATATTGCTAAAGATCTAAATAATGGAAATAAAAGAGCTCCTTTTCTTTCTGCAAATGCAGCATTTACAACAGGTACATCTCCCGTTGCCAAAAGTGGACAAGTTACCATAGAACCAACAAACATAAGAACTAGAGTTTCAGGAGAAACAGTTACAATTATGCTAAGTGATAAACCTGATGGTGTTTTAACCGAAAATTGGCTTCCAGATAAAGAAAGAAGTACTACTTTTGAAAAGGAATAGTTAAAAATGAACTTTAATTCCTGTACCTTTAAAAAAATACTCTAAAGATCTTCTTGCAGGATTATAATTAATTTTTATGATATATAATGCAATAACATTAAGAATAAAATATGAAAATGCAACAATAGAAATAAACTTTATTTTCTTGGTGAGAATAGGATCATTTATTTTTTTCACAGTTAGTAATTGCTTAGAAACAGGAAGCTTAACATGTTTATTATCTATAAGAACCCAAGAAGCAAAAATTAAAATAGTAAAAAATTGAGATAAAGGTACAAAAAACCACAAACTATATTTAAAAGTAGATGCAAAAAAGAAGAAATTTCCTATAATAAATAATTTATTTAATAAGGGTATAGTTTTTTTTATATTCAAATCATCTGAGCTTTTATAAAAATAGATAACTAAAACATTTAAAAAAAACATAATAATTATTTCCGAAAGAATAATTATTATAGAATAAATCATTACAGGTATTACTTCATAACTCCAAGCAGTTAAATAATCTAACATAAAAAAATTTATATAATTAACAATAGGAACAATAAAAAATAATAAAAAATAATGAATATAATCATTCTTAATAAGTTTTTTCATTCTTATACCTCACTTTATAAAAAACTAATAAAAATCCATTTCCAATATAGAAAACTTCTTTAGGAACAAATAAAATAGGAGATTCTTTTTTATTTATAAACTGGAATGGAGGATTTATGTCATGATAAAATTGTAAAAAATATTTACTCTTTTTACTTAATAATATTTTAGAAAATTTATGAACATATTCTTTTCTTCTTGTTGAGTAATATCTATACCAATTAAGAACAGGTTTTGAATGGTTGTAAAACCTAAAGCTAAAAGATGACTGACCAGGAATAATCTCATAGTTAATATTTTTAGATAAATTAATCATCGTATTTTTTGAATGGTAATTTTGTTGATAACTATAAGTATAGGTAAAAATTAACAAAAAATTTGGTATTAATAAAAAAATTAAAATTATTATAAGCATTTTAATCTTTGTTTTAAATATCAAAAAAATAATTAAAATTAAAATTAAAATATAAACAATGGATGAAATTATAATAAAATTAATATTTAAATTACCATTAAACAGTTCATTTCCTAGAGCATTTAATGCTCCAACTTTATCCCCTCCCACAATATTTATTTTATAAAAAATTAACATTGAAATAGTTACACTAATAATCATCCAAATACTAATTATAAAAATCTTTTTAAATTTTTGCTTTTTAAAAAAATATTTTAGATTAGTTTTTAAAAAGTTAATTACAAATAATATAATTAGTAATATTATAGGAAGTATTATTGTAAGCCTCCTACGATAATAACTATTTTCAAAAAAAAGTTGAAATAACTGAAATAATAACAAATTAGCTAATAAAATATAAAAAACATTCTTTCTTTTAAATACAAGTATTATAAATATAGGTACAGTTAACAAAAATAACAGTAATAAAGAAGTATTAAATCTAAATATACTTGTAGAAAAAAACTGGAAAAGAATACTTATAATATGATTTATAATATCTAGTTTATTTAATTTTAATAATCTTGTAGATTGTTCACTATTTATTATTGTTTTAATATACTCCCATAAACTTATATCATAATTAAACTTTAAATAAATAATAAATAACAACAAAGCAAATAAACTACCTAGAATAATAAATCCACTATCCTTAACTATCTGTTTTTTATTATCTTTCCAATTATTCATTATAGAAACAATAAATATAGTAAATACTGTTGCAGAATAAATAAATATATTATAAATATAAATAAAAAATATAGAAGACATTGATAAAAAACTAAAAAAGAATATATTTTTATAGGTAAAAATTTCTTTATAAGTTTTTTTATAGTATCTGGAAAAGATATAAATCATTAAAGTAATAAAAAATATTCTAAATACAGTAGGAACATAGATTCTGCTTATTGATAAATATTCAAAATCAGTTACAAAATATAATACCATAAAAAATACAGAATAATTTGTAAATTTACTATTATCTCCTTTAATATTTCTTAAAGTTAAATAAAAAAGCCAAATTGTAATTAAAGAAATAAAAACAGATGGCATTCTTACACCATAGTAATTATTACCAAATATTAATAATGAAATATAAGTTAATATAGTTTGAAATAAATTAGCAATTCCAGCATCTCCTGTAATATAAGGAACTACATTATGTGTAAGCGTTCTATAATTATATAAATTAAAGGCAGATTGGGTATAAAAACCCTCGTCAAAAGTATATAAATCAGTTAATGCAAAACTTGTAGGTAAATCAGCATCTAAGAATACTATCCTTCCCAATATTATTAGTAATATAAAAAAGACATATTTATAGTTCTTTTTATTAAGTTTTCCACCTAAATCATCCAAAATACTATCTCCGATATCTTATTAATAAAATATATAAGCCATTTCCTGAATAAAATAATTTTTCTAAGTTTAAGTGAGAATTATTCGTATATTTAACATTTAAGTCTTTACCATATACACTTTGAATAATAAACACTTCCTTTTTTTCATTAAATAATTTATTTAATTTTTCTGAATATTTATTCTTATCATTCATATAATTATATGGATTCAAAAGAGGTATAGAATCATTATAAAACCTATAGGAAAATGCAATTGTACCAACAGTTATTTTATTATTTACTAAGGGACTCATTTTAATAATAGTATCCTTATTATAAAAAGTAGGATATATATATGTAAACTTAAAAGACATGATAATATTTGGAATTATTATAATAAGTAAAGGAAAATAACTATTATTATTTCTATACATAGCAAGTAAATAAAAAAATATTAATATTAATATTAATAAATTTAAAATAATAATATCAAGTGTCAAATTACCATTATATCCATGAATATCTGGTGTTGACAATGCTCCAAATATCCGATTATCAATATTTTGATGATGATTAGTATAAAGAACAAAGAATAAAATAAGAACAAAATAAAAAAATATGAATATTTTATATATTTTATTCTTTAATAAATATATTTTTTTAAAATCTTTATAAGTTTTTAAAATTATAATTAATACAATAGGTAAAATAATAGTTAATCTTTTATGATAGTATGTATTTTCAAATATCGTTTGTAAAAATAAAAAAAGATTTAAAGATATTATAAAAATATTAAAGATATTAGCTCTTTTAAATAGTTTAAAAATAAAAATAGGTAAAGAAGTTAAATAAAGCAGAAGCAGTGATAAATTAAATCTAAATATATTTGTTGATAAATCAAATTTAATAGCTTCCCAAATTATTCTAAAAATTTTAAAAGGATTTTCCTTTAATAAATTAAATATTATATGCTCTGAATGTTCATTTTTAAGTATAAGTTTAGTATACTCATATATATTCAAATTATAAATAAGTTTTAAATAAATAATAAATAATAACGCTGAGAATAAAGATGCTAAAATAATGAAAAAACTATCATTAACTATCTGCTTTTTATTATCTTTCCAATTATTAATCAATGAAACTATAAATATAGTAAATACCACTGCAGAATAAATAAATATATTATAAATATAAATAAAAAATATAGAAGACATTGATAAAAAACTAAAAAAGAATATATTTCTATATGTAAAGATTTCTTTATAAGTTTTTTTATAGTATCTGGAAAAGATATAAATCATTAAAGTAATAAAAAATATTCTAAATACAGTAGGAACATAAATTCTACTTATTGATAAATATTCAAAATCAGTTACAAAATATAATACCATAAAAAATACAGAATAATTTGTAAATTTACTATTATCTTCTTTAATATTTCTTAAAGTTAAATAAAAAAGCCAAATTGTAATTAAAGAAATAAAAACAGATGGCATTCTTACACCATAGTAATTATTACCAAATATTAATAATGAAATATAAGTTAATATAGTTTGAAATAAATTAGCAATTCCAGCATCTCCTGTAATATAAGGAACTACATTATGTGTAAGCGTTCTATAATTATATAAATTAAAGGCAGATTGAGTATAAAAGCCTTCATCAATACTAAAAAGTTCAACTAAGCGAGGACTTCTAGGTAAATCTGCATCCAAAAAAATCATTCTTCCTAATATTATTAAAAATATAAAAATACCATAAAGAAAAAGTCTTTTACTTATAAAAAATTCAGTTCTTTTCAACATTGATCTTTTCCAATAATACTACAATTGTTGCTTTATCTATTAAATAAGATTTTTTTAATTTAAACTTTAAACTTTTATCAATCAAATTTTCTAAATAATAAACTCTTCGCCTTTTATAAAAATCTATTGTATATTTTATATTTTTCTCCTTAAAAGCATTTCTAAAATTCTTTTTATAGGCATAATTATCTATCTCTTTATAATTATACCAATTTAGTATAGGTTTTGAACTATTATATAGTCTAAATAAGAATGATGTTTGCCCAACTATAATTTCATTATTTAATTCACTTGAAAAATATATCATAGCCTCCTTATAATTAAAACGAGGAATAATATATCTTAATGATAAGTAAAAATTAGGTATTAAAAAAATAATATAAAAATAAATTAATATATTCCGTTTTATATTAATTTTACTAAATAAGTATAAATAAGCAAAGATAACCACTATTAAAAATACAAATATATTTAATATAATGAAATTACTCCCTATACTTAAAGTAAAAGATGTTGATGTCTTAGAAATATAACTAGTATAAAATAAGTAAATTGAAAATAAAAAAACTAGGTATAAATACTTTTTATAAATATTCATAAGATCTTTATTTTTAATAAAAGTATTAATATTTATAACAGATATATAGATAATCATTCCGATAATAGGCAACATAATTATTAACCTTCTTTGATAATACGAATTCTCAAAAATACTCTGACCAAATAACATTAAAAATAATAATAATATAAAAATATTAATAAATGATTTTCTTTTCCATACTGTATATAAAAAGATTGGAAAGCTTAACATATATATAAAAAATAAAGATATATTTAATTTGAAAATATTCGTAATAAAAAAATTAAAAATATTATTTAAGGAGGTGAATAGAAAAGAATTTGAATGAGAGCTAAATGATAATCTTCTTGTATATACTTGTAAGGCATCAAAATAATCTATTATATTAATATGATAAGCAGACTGAATAAATACATTGAATAGTAAAACAGCAACTACTGTACCCAGAAAAAAAAGAAATATATTTTTATATATTTCTTTTCTATAATTTAAATAGGAGTAAATAATAATAGCAAACAAAGATGCAAACCATATAAAAATATTATGAAAATACACAAAGAATATTCCTAATGTTGATAGAAAACCTAATATAAAATCAAGTTTTTTCATATCTTTTATATAAAAACTTATGTATACAATTAATAATAGACTAAACATTCTAAAAGATACAGGAGCATTACTCCTGCTAGCAATTAAAAATGAAAATTCTATTCCAAAATAAAATAATAAAAATAAAGATAATTTTATTTTATCCTTATCTATTTTTCTAAAAATTAAAAACAATAACAAAATTGAAAATAATGAAATAATCACAGATGACATTCTTAAACCATAGTAATTATTTCCAAATATTAAAAGAGTAAAATATGTTATTACATTTTGTAGTGCATTACCAATTGTTGCATCTTCTTTGATTTTAAAGGAAAGTAATTTAGGAGAACTTAATTTATTATAGTGATACAAATTAAAAGCAGGAATAGTATAATATAATTCATCAAAAGGTAATATATTTGTTATTATTCTTGGAGGCAAATCATTATCTAGTATTATTATTCTTAAAAATATAAAAAAACTAAAAAAACTTATTATTATTATCTTATTTCTCAAAAATATTCCCTCAAATGAGTATATATTTATAACATATTCAATAAATAAATTCTATGATTTTCCAATAAAATATTAATGGAGTAGAATAAAAATTAAATCTCAAAAAAATTATTAATTATTTTTACAATATACTCAATATCTTCTTTTTTTAATCCATAATACATTGGCAATCTTACTAATCTTTCACTCTCTTTTGTTGTAAAATTATCTTTTCCATTAAATATTCCAAATTTTAACCCTGCAATTGAAGAATGAAGTGGAACATAGTGAAAAGCAGAATAAATATCATTTTCTTTTAGGTAATTTATAAATTTACTTCTTTGTTTGATATTTTTAAGTTTTAAATAAAAAATATGAGCATTATGATTTGAATATTTAGGAATAAAAGGAAGTTCAAATAGATTTTTTTGTGTAAGTGGCTTTAACAATTCATAATATAAATTCCATGAATCAAGCCTGTTTTTTATTATAAGTTCAGCATTTTCAAGTTGTCCCCATAAATATGCAGATTGTAATTCAGATGGTAAATAACTACTCCCTAAGTCAACCCACGAATATTTATCAATTTCTCCTCTGAAAAACTTCGTTCTATTTGTCCCTTTTTCTCTTATAACTTCTGCTTTTTCAACCAGTTTTTTATTATTTATAATTAATAAACCGCCCTCTCCTCCACTTGTGTAATTTTTTGTTTCATGAAAGCTAAATGCCCCAATATCCCCAGAAGTTCCAAGAGCTTTATTCTTATAATATCCTTCCATTGCCTGAGCGGCATCTTCTATTAAATATATTTCTCTCCGTTTGGTAATTTCTACAACTTTATCTATATCACAAGAAACTCCAGCATAATGAACCAAAACAATAGCTTTTGTCCTATTTGTAATAGCTTTTTCAATCAAACTCTCATCAATATTCATAGTTCTAGGATTAATATCAATAAAAACTATTTTTGCTCCTCTTAAAACAAAGGCATTTGCTGTTGAAACAAAGGTGTAGCTAGGCATAATTACTTCATCACCTTTTTTTATATCAATTAACATTGCAGACATTTCTAGTGCAGCAGTACAAGACGGTGTTAAAAGTACTTTTTCAACATTTAATCTTTCTTGAAACCAGTATTCACATTTCTTTGAATAATACCCATCACCTGAAATTTTATCTGACTTTAAAGCTTTTAAAACATATTGCTCCTCATTACTTGTATTACATGGCTTGTTGAATGATATCATTACATACTCCTCGAAGAAATGATAATTCCAATAACTATAAAAGTAACTCCAACTAATTTATAAATAGTAAAAGATTCATTAAATATAAATACCGATAATCCCGTAACTAAAACAAAAGAGAGCCCCATAAAAGGATAAGCATGTGATAAATCCAGTTTACTTATTGCTGCCATCCAAAAAAATGATGCAATAAATGCAGCAGAAAATCCAGTAAATATAAAAGGATCAAAAACTAGCTTAAAAAGCGATAATATTTTTAAGAATACTCCGTCAGGGAGATTAAATTCCAATTTTGATATTCTCCACTTGAGAATTAATTGACCATAAACAGTAAAAAAAATTGTTCCAAGTATGTATAAGTAAGGTATCATTTAATTATCCTATAAAGCCAATATTTTAAATCTTTAATCAAAAAATTATTTTTTATATAAAAATTTTGTGCTAGAATATTACTTCCCTGAGTTTTTACATAAAACTTACTAATTCCATTATCTAATAAGTAATTCTCTGAATATTCTATAAGTTTCTTACCTATTCTTTTCCCTTGAAAATCAGAAGAAACAGCAATTAAACCAATAATTCCACTATCTTCATTTTTTTTAATAGTAATAAAACCAACAGGTTTTTCTTCTATTTCATACACAAAACAAATATCATCAAATTCACCTAATATAGCCTTTTTTACCCATATATAATAAAACTTATTAACTAATTCTTTTTTCACAATTCTTTTATATCTGCTTTCTTTAAAAATACCTGACAAATAAGTTTTTATATAACTTAAATCCTCAATTTTCGCAATTCTTATTAAAGGTTCTATATTTTCTTTATATTCATTTATTTTTTTGATAAAAGTAACAACTGATTCCTCTAATTTAAAATTGTTAGATTCAAGCTTGTTAATTAAATTTATTTTATCTGATAAAATTAAGCTTTGTATAAGTTTCAAATTATTTTTTTTTATAAAATTTTCAATTAGTATTAAATCAATACTATTATTCTCAATATCTAAATTTGCTATATTTATTTTAAAAAAATCAGAATCCCATTTTAAAAACTTAATCATTTATAATATCCTTTATAATATAAACAGGCCTATCCTTTGTTTGATCAAATGTTTTTCCAATATAAATACCAATTATTCCAATAAACATGATTATTATTCCACCAAGAAACCATATCGAAATAATTGTACTTGCCCAACCAACAACGGTTACAGCTCCAAATAAAGCCCTATATAAAATATATAAAGCAAATAAAATAGAAAATGAAGATAGAAAAAATCCAAATTTAACCATTAATCTTAAAGGTTTGTCAGAAAACGAGAGCATTACATCTATTGCTAATGATATTAATTTAGAAAAGCTATAAGATGTTTCATCAATTTCTCTTTTATCATGTTGAATACTCATCTTTGTAGAATTAAACCCTACCCACCTAATCATTACCGAAAAATACTTTAATTTATCCTTCATTAATAGAACAGCATTTATTGATTTTCTATTATAAATTCCAAAATTAGCAATTGTAGGATCTAGCTTTGTTCTTGTTAAATAACTTAATATTAAATAAAATAATTTTGAAAATAATTTTTTAAAAAAAGTATCCTTCCTAAGTTTTCTTTGTGCAAAAACAATATCGTATCCTTTTTGAGCCTCTTTATATAAAATAGGTATATTTTCAGGCCTATCCTGTAGGTCACAATCCATAACAACAATCCAATTTCCTTTTGAAATATTTAACCCTGCACTAATTGCATAATGTTGTCCAAAATTTCTTGATAGATTAACACCCATAACTTTTTTATCATTATTTGCAATCTCTTTTATTGTATCCCATGCATTATCATAACTTCCATCATTAATCATAATAATTTCGAAATCTTTTGTAATTTCCTTTAGACTTATAATTAAACGATTATGAAGATTAATTAAATGTTTACTACAACCATAAACGGGAACGACTACAGATATTTCCATTAAAATATCCCCTATAAAAGCATAGATATTTTACACTAAATTGATTCACTTTATCAAGGAATTATTTCATTATTTTAAATATTTTCTTGCATTTTCCCAATATATATAATAAAAACACTCTATGATAGTTATTTGTAATCAATTAGATAAAAAAAATATTAGTAAAATTAAAGAAGAGCTTAAACTTCAGCATATTAATTTTACCTTTGTAATCTTAAGAAATAAAGTAGTTTTTATTATAAACAATACTCTTAATGAACAAATCACTGCTAAGATAATCAAGATATCAGATGAAGTACAAATTTTATCATTAAAAAGAAAGTACAAACTCTCAAACTCAGAATTATTCAATAATAAACCAATACGGTTTTCTACTACAACCATAGACAAACAACATTTCACCATAATTGCTGGTCCATGTACAATTGAAGATGATGGTAGTATGGAGAAAACAGCTGAATTTTTAAAAAATAAAGGCGTTAATTTTCTAAGAGGCGGTGCATATAAACCTCGTACTTCTCCCTATGAATTTCAAGGACTTGGTAAAAAAGGGCTTGAAATAATAAAAAACACTGCAAAAAGCAATAATATGCAGATTGTTACTGAATTAATGGATATAAAAAATCTGGATGAAATAATAAAATATACAGATATAATACAAATTGGTGCAAGAAACATGCAAAACTACCCTCTTTTAAGAGAATTAGGTAAAATAAATAAACCTGTTTTATTAAAAAGGGGAATGAGTGCAAGCATTAATGAATTTTTACTAGCTTCTGATTATATTCTTGCTGGTGGAAATGAAAATGTAATTTTATGTGAGCGAGGTATTAAAACTTACGAAACCAAATATCGTTCAACTTTAGATTTAACAGCAGTTGCACTAATTAAGCAAGAAAGCCACTTACCAATTTTTGTAGACCCTTCTCATGCTGCTGGAGATAGGAATTTAATTTCTGATTTAGCAAAAGCAAGTTTAGCAGTGGGAGCAGATGGATTGCTTATGGAAGTTCATTCAAACCCTGATTGTGCAATTTGTGATGGTCCACAATCCCTTACTTTAAGTCAGTTTGATACCTTACATAACGAATTAAAAGTATTAGCTCCATTCTTTAATAAAGAACTTAACTAGTTTTCTTTCACAGCCTACAAGTCTGTTACAGTCAATTTTTAGCTTGAAATCTAAAAATTTAAATTTAAGCCAATCTGTCTTAAATTTTAGTGTTATTTTGCCATTAAGGCATATAAATAAATAGAAACAGCAGACCTTACAGACAAGTGATTATATTCAGTTGGACCATAGATAGGTTCAAGCATATATTTAATTTGTGGTAATTGTTCTAAAACCATACCATATCCTGTTCCAAAAACTAAAAAGATAGGCTCTCCCTCTGTTTTAAGTGTTTTTCTTAGTTCTTTTATACTAAAATGACTATAACTATCATCTTTATTTGCAGAAGTAGCTACAACTAAAGGCTCTACACCCTCTTTTTCAATAATAAACTTAATTGCATCATCAATATTATCAATCAAAAAAGTAGAATCAAGAGCATATTTCCTATCTGTGTTATAGGTAGCTCCAAAACCTTCCTGCCAATGTGAAATAATCTGACTAACAACTCTATGCTGACCTTTATTTGGAGTAATAATAAAATAATTTTCTCCTCCAAATGTTTTAGCAGCTCTTGAAATATCGTGAATATCAAAATTAGTAACAGCAGAGGTTATAATGAGGTCATTTTTATTGTAAACAGGATAATGTAATAAACCAAGATATAATTTTCTCATTTTAATCCTCCTTTTTTAATAAATCACTTCTAATATTTTTTGTTACTTCAAGTTGTTTTTGGTATCTCCATTCTTGTATTTTTTTATGATTACCATTTAATAATACTTCCGGAACTTTCATTCCTCTAAAGTTTGATGGCCTTGTATACTGTGGATATTCCAATAAATTATCCTTAAAACTTTCGTCAATTAAAGATTCTTTATTTCCAAGAGCTCCATCAATATATCTTGTAATACTATCAATAAAAATTAAAGAAGCAAATTCACCACCACTCAAAATATAGTCACCTATTGAAATTTCTTCATCAACTAAATATTCTCTGATTCTATTGTCAATTCCCTCATATCTACCAGATAAAAGGAGATATATTTTTTTATCCTTTTTAGGTAAAATAGCAAATTCCTTAACTAACTTTGTGTTTAATGGCCTTCCTTTGGGAGTAAAGAATATAAGTTTTAATGAATCTCCATACTCCTCTTTTATATATTCAACAGCATCAAAAATTGGCTGAGGAGTCATTAGTTGCCCTGCACCACCACCATAAATTGCATCATCTATATTTTTATGCTTATTCTTAGAAAAATCTCGTATGTCATAATGTGAAAATTTAACCAGTCCATTTTCTTTTGCTCTTTTTATAATAGAATAATTTAAAGGTGATTCAAAAATTTGTGGAAATATTGATAATGTTATAAAGTGTATCAATCTAAAAGCTCTTCTATATTTTTAAATATTATTTTTCCTTCTTCATAATCAACTCTTTCAATATAGTCATCATGGTCTGGAAGATAATATTTTTCATTTTTACTATTTTTAACAATATAAATAAAGCCAGCATTATAATCGGCAAAATCAAATATTTCACCAATTATTTCATTATTAAAAATAGCTTTAAAACCAATCATATCAGAAAGTAGTATTTCATCATTTTTTACAGGAATAAGAGATTTTTCAATAAAAACTTCATTCCCCTGAATCTTTTTTGCATCTTCAATAGAATTAATACCACTTAAAGTAAGTATAAAAACTCCATTTTGAGGCTGTATCTTTTCTATTCTATATTCTTTTCCATTTTTTAGGTAAATAATATCAGTGTATTCAAAAAAATCACTGTTAACGTTAAAGGGGCGCATTTTAAGCGCCCCTTTAAGTGCATGCGTCTTTGTTAATCTACCTATTGGAATTAACTCTAACTCCGCCATATACTTTACTCAATTATTTCAAGCATAACTCTTTTAGCTTGTTTATTGGATGCAGCTATGAGAATAGTTCTCATTGCTCTAGCTGTTTTTCCTTGTCTACCAATAACTTTACCACGGTCGTTTTCAGATACTTTTAACTCTATTATTGAAGTCTGCTCTCCGATTATCTCATTAACAATAACTTCTTCAGGATTATCAACTAATGCTTGTGCCATTGTTTTCACTAAATCTTTCATATTTTAACCTCTATTTATATATAAATACAACCAATAAGCTATTTATTTACTTTTTACCAACTTCTTTTCCATGAAGTTTAGCAACAGTATCAGACATTTTAGCCCCAACTTTTATCCAATGATCTATTCTTTCAAGATTCATTTTAACTTCTTTTTTAAGTGGGTCATAAGTTCCTAAATTTTCTAAAAATCTTCCATCTCTAGGCATTCTGGAATCTGCAGCAACTATTCTGTAAAAAGGATTCTTTTTTCTACCTTTTCTTGTAAGTCTTATAACAACCATATTTACTCCCCTTCAGTTTCAGTAGTTTCTTCATTAACTACTTCTTCATTTACTGTTTCTTCTTCATTAGTAGCTGCTTCTTCAACAACTTCTTCAACTTCTTCTGGTTTCTCTTCTACAACATATTCAGGAATAATATTTACATTAATTGTAGCTTTAATTGCTTTAAAAAGCTTTACTTCAACAATAGATTTTCCAACAAGCTTAACATGAGCAGGTGTTACATTTCTACGATCAACAACAACTCCTCTTTCACTAAGAGAAAGCTCAATATCACGATTAGTAACAGAACCAAAAAGCTTTCCTGACTCTGATGATTTCTTAGTATATTCAAGAGTCATCTTTTCAATCTTTTCTTTATTTTTAAGAGCAGCTGCTTCTAATGTTCTTATTTCTTTTTCAAGCATTCTTTTTTCATGTTCAATTTGCTTAACATTCTTTCTTGTAGCTTCTACTGCGAAACCATAAGGAAGTAAGAAATTTCTTGCATAACCGCCTCTAACTTTTACCTGATCACCTAATGAACCAAGTTTTGGCATATCTTTTTTTAAAATTACAACAGTCATATCTGCCCCCTATCTTTTATTATTAATAGTAAAAGGAAGAATACCAATCATTCTGGCTCTTTTAACTGCCTTAGCTAATTTTCTTTGATGCATAGCACAGTTACCAGATAATCTACGAGGAGTAATCTTACCACCTTCTGTTAAGAAATACTTAAGAACCTGAGGATCTTTGTAATCTATTTCGTAAGCTGAATCAGCACAAAATCTACAAAACTTTCTTCTTGGCTGACTAAAACGATATTTCTTGTCGCCTTTTGTTTTTTTATCTCTTTTTCCCATTTTTAAACTCCTCTAGGCCTGAATTTATCATAATCATCTTTAACTTCTTTGATTGGCTTAGCAATTACTGCAAGTGCTTCATCAAATTTAGGAGAATTATAAAACTCTTTTCTAGCTTCAACATCTGCTACAAGATCAATTAATTTAATAGTTTGATACCTGATAACACTTTCATTAATACGAAGTTTTCTTTCTAATTCAGGTACTAACTTATTATTACCCAAAAAGATTGAATGAACAAAAGCACCTCTTAATTGCCCTTTTGTTTCATGGAATAACTTTCTTTTACCCATTGAGGTAGTCTTCAACACTTGACCTTGATTTTCAGCAATAATATCTTCGATTTTTTTTACAAGATTTTTTTGCTCTTCATCAGAGAGGTCTGGCTTCATGATGTAGATGATTTCATACTCACGAATCCTTTCAATTCTTTCTAACTTAAATACCATTAAGCCTCCTTACGGATTTAGCTCGTTCACCGCGTACGAGCAAGGAAACAAGAAACTAACATAGTCGCGGCGAGATAATATAGCATAATGGCATAAGAATTTCAATCTTTTTTTATATTTTGTTTTATTATTTTCTCCACTTTAAAATTATTTGAATACAAATGAATTTATTTATTTAATATTTTATATAATTATTTAGAAAAATAATGAAAATGGCTCAAAAGATATTGTATAGAGGCTAACTCTAATTATTACCCCTGCAACTTATTTTAAATCATAAGAAGTTAAACCATTCCAGTCTTTTGGGTCAGCAGGATAGTAATCTCCAACTTTTTTACCTTTTATGAGCTTAGGTTTTGATTTTCTGCTTCCTGGATAATAAGGAGCTGTTTTATCCCAATAATCAGGAGCCCACATCATACCAACATTCAAATAATTATCCCTTCTTGAAAAGATAATATTCTTATCACATCTTTTAGATGAACAAAATGACGGAGTTGAATAATCACTAAAAATAGCCCATCTATAATCCATCCCTCCACTACCTACATCATAACCACCTTGTGCAGAATAGTATTTAAAACCAATGATCTCAATACTATCAGGATAAGCATCATATTCATTACCATCATTATCAAGAAATGCTAAAAATGTAACTCCATGCCCCGTTCCTGTAGTTCGGTTAAGATTAATAAAGCTACCAGGCTTTAAATCCTCAAATTCAATTGTATTATTATCAATTCCCATACCAAAATTTGCCAAAGCATGCCCTGTACCATAAGAATACTCAGGATTGACCCATATATGCCCTTTTATATTACTGGAGTTCTGTGTTGTCCAGCTGGTTTTCGGTAAATAATCATAAACAGAATAATCTCCTGTATCATCAGCATAAATCTGCAATGCAGTTAATATTATCTCCATTTGAGCAGACACACACATCGTTCTTGCACCACCTGAACGGGTTATTGTTCCATAATGGCCTTCAAGATTTATATCACTATCTCCATATTCAATATCATGTGTTAAATTTGCAGAGTCGTACCCTAGCAACCTATAGTGACTATCAATATAATCAATAGCTTCAAGTATATAATAATTAAAAAACTCATCATCATTGTTTAAAACTGGTGTTATCAAAACAGTTAAATTATAATTACCACTTAAAACGACTCCATCATCAACATAAGTATCCATAACAAGATAGTAAACTCCTTCACTAAGTCTAACATTCACATCATGATGTCCTCTATCAATTAAATTAAGAGGAGTTAATGAGCTCAGTATGTGAATATCAATATCAGTATCATCAGGTTCGGGATCATCTATAAAAGCCTTAACCTTTGATTTTTGCTCTAATTTAAATATATAATAATATTCAGGCCCAGATTCATCAAGTGTGTTTGGAGGATAACTATTAATTTCTAGATTTGTAGAATTTTGAGTATTCTGACTATTATTATATGGATTATTTACATCTATAATAAATGGATGCAAACGACTTCCATCCTGAATTTCACAGGCATCACCAATACCATTCTCATTTATATCATTTTGCTCAGAATTAGGAAGATCCCTGCAGTTATCAATACTATCATCAACGCCATCATTATCAATATCATTATTTATAATTTTACATTCTCCGTTAACTTCCTGATAACCATTTTCACATTTAATTTTGCATTCTCCATTAACATTTTCAAAACCATCATCACATAGCAATTCACAGATATCACCTTTTTTTTCATAGTTATCATTACATCCCCAAAGACAATCATAAACTTCAGGAATAAATTTTTCACCATTATAAACCTGTTCTATTTTACCATTTTTATTTACATCTTCCCAGTAACTATTATTAGGTTTTTGATTTGGACAATTTAATTCTCTTTTATCACCTTTACAGATATTATTCTGACATTCTTGGTTAAGAGTATTACTGTCTTCACTTCCACATGCAATTACGAATAAAGAAAATATAGTTATAAAAAAAAGTTTATTGTACATTATCTTCTCCCAAAATGGGTAGGGTAAAAGTAACAGTAAGGCCATCTTCCTTGTTGTTTTTTGCCCAGATTTCACCTTTATGTTTACTTATTATGTCTTTACAAATTGAAAGTCCAAGCCCTCTACCATGCTCTAAATTACTTATAAAATGATTATCTATTGTATAAAATCTATTAAAAATTAAAGAAATCTCATCTTCATTAATCCCAACACCATTATCAGTAACATTAAATACTATATTTTTTTTATCACTTATAATTTTTAAAGAAATTAAAGGCTCTGATTTGTTATATTTAATTGAATTATTAATTAACTCAAGTAATACCATTTTTATATTCATAGAGTCACAAAAAATATATCTTATAGGAGTAGATATCTCTGTTTGAATTGTTATATTGTACTTATTCTTAATTTCCAATATCAGGGAATTCAGTAAAGAAATCATGTCTGTTTTATAAAATTTAAATTTTATATTATCTAAATCCAATTTTGCCAGATAAAGCATATTCTTAACAAGAGTATTTAAGTTTTCGCCACTTGTTTTTATATTATTTAATATTTTCTGTGTATCTGAATTATCATTTAATTTTCTTTCTATAATTGAAACACTGTTTAATATAATATTAAGCGGAGTAAAAAACTCATGTGAAATATTAGATAAGAATTCAGATTTTGCAACATTTGCTTTTTCTGCCTCTTTTTTAGTTATCTCCAGTTCTTTTGTTCTTTTTTGAACTTCCTGCTCCAACTCTTTACTATATCTTTTTAGTTTTTCCTTTGCTTCAACCTGTGATGTGATATTCTGAACTATTCCCAAAAACTTAAAAGCAAAACCATCTGAATTAAATTTAGTAGATTTTCCTGTAGAGTTTATCCATATAAATTTATCTTTAGCAACATAAACTCTATAATTTGTTACAAGCAAAGTATTCTGCTTAAAATTAATAGTTTCTTGCAACTCTTCTTGAATTCTTTGCCAATCATCTTTATGAACAATTTCTTGCCACTTTTGAAAAGAAATCACATTGGTTTTTAAATTAAGCATCTTTTTTAAAGTATTACTAATATTAAATATATTCAATTCACTATTATATTCCCAAACTCCAATACCAATAGCTCTAAAGGCCTCATAATATATAAACTGGGTTTCAAAAATTCTTTGTTCTAATATTTTTTTCTCTGTAATATCTTCCTGATAAAAAGAATAACTCTCAAATCGCCCAAGATTATCAAAAGTTGGTCTAATAGTATTTTTGTACCACTTCTTAAAAGACTTCTCTTTAAAAGTAACATATTCACAACCACTTTTACTTGATTTTGCATAATTTAGTTGTTTTTTAAATATTTCAATTTCAGATTCATCTAATATATCAAAAATTATTAATCCACAATATTCCTTACCTAAATTAGAAATCTTAATATAATTACTTTTATCTGCATAAATTAATTTTCCTGGCATAACTTCCAGAAATTTTTCAAAATCATCAAACATTTTAAATCCTATAACAGTATTTATAGTTTATATTATAATTGTAAAATTTTCAATAAAATCTTATAAAAAACTTATAATTTTCATTTACACAAAAAAAATGATTGACATTATTGCGTCTTACACTTATTTTATATAGTATTATAGGAGGACTATGCAAGCATTAGCTTTTATTCTGGTTATAACAATTTTAATTTTTGTACATGAATTTGGACATTTTATATTTGCAAAATTATTTGGTGTTAAAGTCGTGAAGTTTTCAATTGGAATGGGACCTGAGTTATTAAAATATCAAGGTAAAGAAACTAAATATGTAGTAGCAATGATACCAATCGGAGGTTTTGTATCAATGCTGGGCCATGACCCATCAATAGAACAAACAGAAGAAGACAAAGGCCGTTCACTTGCAGATAAAAAGAATTGGCAAAGATTTTTAATTATGGCTGCTGGTCCTGCATTTAATTTATTACTTCCATTTTTACTTTATTTTATCTATGCAATATTTTCAACAACTCACTTATCCGCACAAGTTGGCCAGGCTGGAATCAATAGCCCTGCATATAAAGCAAACCTCAAATCAGGTGATATAATAACTTCTATAGATGGTAAACGAGTTAGATACTGGAATGATATATCAAGAATTGTAACTCCAAGTCCTGGTAAAAAAATGGAGATTGAGTATTTAAGAAATAATAAAAAACATAAAACATATATAACTGCGACAAAAGACAAAAATACAGATAAAGTTAAAACCAGTGAATTTGTTGGTAAACTCGGAATAACACCTTATCTAGATGCACCTGTTGTTTTTATTAAAAACGATAAAGATACTAAAATTAAAAACTTTGACTTAATATTAAAAATTAATGGAAAAAAAATAAAAGAAACAAGAGAGCTGGAACAATTTAAAAATAATGAGAAAATCAATATTGAAGTATTAAGACCCAAGCCACTAGCAACTAATCTTTTTGATTTTTTTACACTTGAAACAATTGAGTTAAAAGATGTTTCTCCTTCCTTCATAAACAATCTATTAAACCCAGAAATGTCTATATGGTGGGTACACCCAGGCTCTGTTGCAGCAAAGGCAGGTTTTAAAAGGGGTGATTATATTATTTCAGTAAATGGTAAAACATTTAAATACTGGACTTTTTTACAACGATACTTAACATTACAAAAAGATAGTAAAGAAATGATATTTAAAGTTTTAAGAAATAATGAAGAAATTGAAATTAAAGCAAAGCAAAAGCTCATAAAGGGTGAAAGAGTTACTCAATCTTCATATTACGAACTTGGAATATCAACATATTTTATAAAAGAAGCAAACCACATTACTCCTTATGTTGAAAGCAAAACACCTGTACAGGATGCATTCCACGAAATGATTTATCAAACAACAACAATGACATCACTTGTTTTTAAAGCTGTTGTTGCTTTAGTTACAGGGAATATATCATTTAACCACTTAGGTGGCCCTATTATGATGTATGAAGCTTCAGGAATTGCTTTATCATATGGCTGGTTATCGTTATTAAAATTAATGGCAATACTAAGTATAAATTTAGGATTATTGAACTTATTACCTATCCCAATGCTTGATGGTGGTCATATCCTATTCATAATAGTAGAGTCTATCAGAAGAAAACCTGTAAATCAAAAGTTTAAAGAAATTGTAAGTTTTATTGGTATTATGATTTTAGTTACAGTTATGATACTGGTATTTAAAAATGACATTGAAAACTTTATATTTAAGTAACTAATTTAAAACCAGCTTACAATAAGCCTGACAAATCTTCAAAAAACTTATTCCAAAGTTCGATTTCTCCATCTTTCCCCTCTATTACCCAAATTTCTTGTTTTGTTATATCATTATTTCCTTTAAAGAGTTTTGGTGTTAATTTAACTTTTATTTCCTCATTTGAAATTTTTATAACAGAAACTAAATATTGCCTGGAATAAACGGTTGCCTGACCACCCTTATTGGCACTCAGAAGAATAACTTTTTGCTTGGTATTTATAATACCCTTTTCACGATTTTCATAGGCTATTTCATAACCTGATGTTATTAATGTACCTTTTATTTCATTCCAGATATTATCATAACTAACCTTATAGATTCTGGTTCCATACTGCTCTACTGTTTTATCTGTCATATAGTATCCTCGGGCAGTAACACACGATGCGATAGTTGTAATAAACAATAAAATAAATAATTTAATTTTCATCATATCCTCCAAGATAAAGTAATAAAACACACTACTGATATAAAAAGTAAATGTCAAATATTATTAAGTTTTAAATATTAGGAAAATGCAAACTCTTTTTAATTTAGTTAATTATGTTCATAAAAATCAACCATTCTTTTATATATAAGAAAAAACATAGCTCTTGATAAATTTTACTAATAATGATATTTAACAGATGACTCCTTTATGTTATCTAAATATAATAAAGGAATTTAATAAACTTATTTTTAAAGCAAGGAATTAAAATGGAGAAAAAAATAATACTAAACAGACCTGAAATACTCTCTCCTGTTGGAAAAGCAGAAAACTTATATGCAGCAATTGAAGGAGGAGCAGATTCTGTTTATCTTGGATTTCAAAAATTTAATGCAAGAGGAAAGGCCAGTAATTTTAATATAAACGAACTTTATACAATTAAAAAATATTTAAAAAAATTAAATAAAAGAATGTTTATTGTACTAAATACAATAATAAAAGATGAAGAACTCCCTGAATTATACAGATTTTTACAAATTATTGAAGATTTAAAGCCTGATGGATTAATTATTCAGGATTTAGGGCTATTACATTTAATTAGAGCCAAAACACAAATAGTTCAAAATAATATTGAGCTTCATGCTTCTACACAAATGTCAACCTTTAACTCAGCATCAATTGCAACTTTAAGAGATTTAGGATTTAAAAGAGTTGTACTTGAACGCCATTTGACATTACAGGAAATTTCTAAAATTAAAAGAGCCGTTCCTGATGTTGAACTTGAAGTATTTGTACATGGAGCAATGTGTTATACGCTAAGTGGAAGCTGTTATTTCTCTTCATATTTAGGAGGATTATCTGCCAACAGAGGATTATGTGCTCAGGTTTGCAGAAGAAACTTTAAATTTGATAAGAATGATAAAAAAGGATATTTATTTAGTTTAAGTGACATGGAAACAATTGAAATTGTAGATCAAATTGCAGCAACTGGTGTAGAGGCATTAAAAATTGAAGGAAGAATGAAGTCTGCTGATTATGTTTATACTGTAACAAAAGCATATAGACATTTAGTTGATAATTTACATGATTTTGAAAATGCACTTCCAGAAGCAAAAGAAATTATGGAAGGAGTTATCAGCAGAAGAAAAAGTCAGGGCTTTTATCTTAGTGCAGCTCCAGATGATGTAACAGACCCATTTCGTTCTGGTGTTTATGGAAAACCAATAGGTCGAGTTGTAAAACAAAAAGACAAAACTGTAATAGTTAAACTGTATGAAGATCTTTATGCCAAAAGCAGAGTAAGGTTACATAATCCTAAAAAAGACCATACTTCAACATCAAAAGTTAAAAGCGTTTATATAAAAGGCCAAGCCTATGAACAAGGCTTTATTAATGATTTAATTGAAATAACAGTAAATGATGATTATAAATATGAAAGAAATAACCCATTGTATTTAATTAGTCAGCCACCTTTGACAAAATGGCCTAATAAATTAAAGAATATTGTAAAATCCAAAAAAATAAACTTAAATAACTATAAGTTACCACAAGTTTCTAAAAATGCAGTAAGAGAACCTGTATTTTTTACAAAATTATCTGATTACAGAGCAATTAAACATTTTACAACTTTAAAAAATAATTATGTTATTTTAACAATGAATGACAGAAATATTAACAACTTAAAAGAATATAATTTTAGAAAGGTATTTTTCTCTTTTCCTTCTGCAATGTTTGAATCTGATATCAATAAAGTAAAACAACATTTAAAGTATTTATCTAAAGTTGGAATTACAAAATTTGAAATAACATCTCTATCGCATTTAGCTTTACTTGATGGTATTAAAACAACAGAAGTAATAAGTGGACATCAAATTGATACAATAAATAGAGAAACTATAAACTTTTTTGCTTCTCGTGGCTTAAAAGGCTCTGTTTTATCTATTGAAATCACCAAAAATGAACTAAAATTAATGAAAACTATTAAAAACATAAACAATGTAATTGTTCCGATTTATGGTAAAATCAGACTCTTTGTTTCAAGAGCTCCTCATGATGAATTAAAAAAACAGGATGAAGTAAAATCACTTAGAGATGAAAACTTTATATTTAAAAGAGAAAATGGAGTGAGTTTAACTCTTTCAGATAAAGATTTTTCATTAACAAAAAGGTTAAGAGAGCTAAGTGAATTTGGTTATTATAAATTCTATATTGACCTTGAATATAATACTGTTGATAAGAAATTTGCTCAAAAATTAGTTCAAAATATTAAGGCAGGAAAAGCAACTCAAAATTCAACAACATTTAATTATTATTTAAAATTAAAGTAAAATAATTAATTAAAATAAAAAACTTTATATAATTTTTGAAAATTAGGGCTCAATTAGTTACAACTATAAAAAAAATATGCTATAATTTTATTGATAGTGATGTTATATCAAAAGTTCAGACTATGCTTTATTAAAGCAATAAAGAGGTTAATTTTGAAAACAATGAATTTAAAAGAATTACTAAAGGAATACAAAGAAGTATTAGAAAACACATCTATAGATGTGCCTTCAGATGTTAATTATCTTATGATGTGTCGTTCTTCGTTAATAGGAAGAATTAAAGGCTTAAGCGATAACCAATTAATAAAGTTTTTAAGAATTGATAGTAAATTTACTGACATTATTAAAGATATCATTAAAAAAAATCCTGAGTTAAAGGATTCTATTAACAACAAATCAGTTATTGTATACTATGAAATTCAAACAAGAAGATTAATGGCACAGAGATAATTAAGATTTCTTTTTTATGTTATACCTTTTTTTACCAAGTAAAAAAAGAAAAAATATAATTAATATTAAATTAAAATAACTCCCATTAGCTGAATATGAACAACTATCATCATTCTTTTTAAAAGACGGTTCAACATACTGACAAATATCATTATCATCAATTAAATAACTCTTATCACATACACATTCAGCTGTTAAATTATTATTAGTCCTTAAACATGTACTATGTTCCTGACAAATAACTCTATCACATGGGTCATAACATTCATTTCCATCCAAATCACATGCCTGAATATCTTTATCACAATCATCACTAGAATTACATGCTCCTTCGTTTAAAATACATATTCGCTTTTCAGGGTCACATGTTTCCCAGCTATTACATTCAATTAAAGAACAAGGCTCAACACATACATGACTATCCATATTACAGTCAAAACCTGTAGAACAATCTTCATTTTGATTACACATATTTTCATTAAGAATACAAGAAGCAGTATCCTGATTACAGTATTCCCACTCATTGCACTTTGGCTCACATGAATAATTATCATTTAAATAATTTCTGAAAATCAGTTCAATATCAGGTTGTGGCCCAATATGTTCAGTTAAGTCATCACCATTTTGTGCCCTTGAATTATCAGGGTCTTTGATTATTGCTCTTATTTCTTTTGCAGTAAGTAAATTACCATTATTTTTTTCTTTATATCTACTTTGCAATAATGCCACAACTCCAGTAATCATTGGACTAGCTCCACTTGTTCCTCCAAACTGAGTTGTATACGCCTGTTTATCATCATGATTAGGATAAAATAAATCTCCATAACCCGTTGTATAAATATCCACACCCCATGCCTGAACATCAACTCTTTTCCCATAGGAAGTATAATACATTTTGGCTCTTGGAGTTCCCCAGCTTCCATTTGGAGGATTTGCTGCACCAACAATAATTGCCCCACTGTCTCTTGTGTTTATATCAAAACATGGCTCGGTTCCAGTTTCATTACCTTTACTTCCATCATCATAAGTATTCAAATCTCCTTTACACGTACTGTAAACCTCATCATCAAGATTCTGTGTTCCGTTTGCACCAGCTTCTATAATAATAAAACCATTTGAAGTAGCTGTTTTTATTGCATCAAACTCAGCTTGCAGCCATTCATCAGGTACTAAACCAAATTGATTACTAGGATTAGTTGCATCATAGTGATAATTTGGCCCTCCTTTTTGTGATTCGAGTAAAATAACACTACCTTCATCAAGTACAGAAATACCTCTTATAATTGCATCTGCTGTACTATATCCATACTCATTAGAATAATCATTTATAACCTTTATATTAGCTTTATGAGCAATTCCAGTTACACCATAATTATTATCAACAGAAGCAATTTCTCCTAAAACTGATGTACCATGATTATTATCTCCATCATCATTGTATGGTGTTCCTGTTAAATTTATTCCATTTTCACTATATACATTCGGGTCTTCAATTCCTAAATCTTCATGGTCAGTTGTCCAGCCACCTTCTATATCAACAATAGTAACATTTTCTCCTTTTCCACCATCAAACAGCCAAGAATAATAAGAACTTAATCCTCCTGCAATATCAAAATAATCATTATACTCCTGTTTATTAATCCATAATGGAGTTAAAGGCTCAATATCAATAGCAATAACTGGTCTTGGAATATTTTTAATATCTTTATACATCAATAATATATTATTATCTTTTTTAAAATTTCTATACTCCTTTAGCGTTAAATTTGCTAAGAAATATGTTCTTAAATCATTTAATTTATTACCACTTAGCTTTTCACCAGTTAATTTCAACTCCAGTAATTTTTCATTACTTAAGGAAAAATATTTTTTTATATCATATTTTTTTTGATAACTATCAATTAAAGTTTTTTCATACTTTTTAAATTTTATTATATATTTAGTATTTTCTCCAGCATTAATTCCTATACTTAATATAATTAATATTAATACAATATATTTCATAATATCACCCAAAAACTATATGATAACTTATTTTCTATTTTTTACAAGATTTTTTTATTTTTTGTAGCTGCAATATAATAAGATTCTGGTTATTGATATAAAAATATTAAAATCTAAATGTGAATCCAGATGAAAATACAAGTATATCAGTGTCAAATTTACCATTTCCAACAATAAAATCATCAGGATAATCACTTTGCAGTGCATTAGGAGGATGAACTTTTGAATTTGTAATATCTCTTGGTAAAAAATCAACATAAGCAAAAGATGCATTAAATGTTAAAAACTTCCATGTATAACTAAGTCCAAAACCAACACCAAATTTATCACTATCTACAATACTAACATCAAAATACTCATCAGGAATTGCCCCAGATTCATAAAATGTACCAAGTGATAACACAAATGTGTTATCCAAGAATATAATATCACCACCTAAGCTTACATTATAAGTATTTTTCCACTTTTTAGTTTGAGTAATAGGAGATAATTTTGTAGAAACACCTAAATTAACAGCATAAACATCTATTGGAGTAATTACAACTTTATCATGAGTTGACCATAACTCCATATTGAAATCAAGCTCAATATTAAATTTATTTTCTACTTCAAATAAAAAACCAATACCAAATATATGAGGAAGATTTAATTTAATATTTAATTTATCTCCAATAATTTTTGTTTTCTCTAATATTACAGAGCTTTTATAAATATCAGTATCCATTGTTCCATCTGCATCAACAGAAATAGGAGTTTGATATGTAGCAGCCATTGAAAGATATTTATTTAAAGAATAAGTTAAACCTAATACTGCATTAAAATTAACTTTATCAGTGACATCAAATTTTAAATTAACATCTGTTCCACCCTCTTTGGCATCTCTTGTAATAATACTATAAGCATCATCATCTGTATTTATTAAATCAAGATTATATTTAAAGTTTATATAAGAAAGCTTTAAACCAACTCCAAAAGACAGATTTTTCAAAACCTGATATGCAACAGTAAACTGTAAGTTAGCAAGAGTGATATCTGAATCATAAAGAGAGTATCTATTAGGACATGATGGAGCTCCTCTTGAACATTTTTTATCATAATCATAGTCAGGAGCATAAGGCCCATGAACAGCCAGTGAAAAATTAAACTTTTTTAAGCCAAAATCACTTGAAACAGCCAGCATAGGATTAAAAAATGGGTCTGGAGCATTTGAGATTGTTTTATCATACTTTGTAGCCCCATTTATCGGATAGTCGGTGCTATTTTCATCAAAATCTATTGGATAATAATCTGCTGTTCCTGATGTTTTAATTACACCTAAACCAACAAAAGCATTATTACCTTTTAATTTTATAATATTTGCAGGGTTATGAACAACAGCAGTTAAATCATCAGCTTTAACCATAAAAGCTCCGCCTCTTGCAGTATCTCTAGGCCCGAATAATGGAAGAGTATAACCAGCAGAAAATAAGAGCTGTGAAGTTATTGTAAAAAAAACTAAAAGAATGCTTCTAAAATTCATTTTATTCTCCTTAAAATTATATCTTATAGATTATATTTTATAATTAATATTGTCAAGCATTATTAGCATTACTTAATGAATGTATAAACTTAACAAGAAATAAAATTTATTTGATAAAAAATAAAAAATACGGTACTATTATCAATCTTTAAATAGGAGCAGTAATGAAGTTTTTTATAATACCCATTTACTTGATTGCAATAAGTATTTTTGCAACATCTCAAAAACAAGAAAGACTTGATATACTTCGTTCAAAGGGAATGGATGCATTTGAAAAGAATCTTTGCCTTACAGATGAAGGAGCAATCAGATATCTTGAAGATTATATAAATCTTGGAGGAGAAAGAGATAAAGTATTAAAATATCTTGCATATTGTAAAATTACAGTTGGACAAACCAAAAAAAATGAAATTGGAACATTAAAAGAAGGAGTTAAATTTCTTTCAGAAGTTTTTGAAAAGGATAATAAGAATTTGGATATATTAAAATTATTACTATCCTTATATATTCAACTTGGAGATTTCGAAAATGCAAAAACTTATGCAATTTTAATTAATGAAGAAAATAATATTGACAACAATATATATATATTAATTGCAAGATTATATTTTAATACCCAAGAATACCATAAATGTACTAATTATGCATTAAAATACAAGCCTGAGAATAATGATTCTGATTTAAGATATGAAAGATTATTTATTATTGCTTATTCATATTTTAAATTAAATGATTATAAAAATTCAAAAATTTATTTTAATAAATTATTATCCGAAAAAGAATTGAGTAAAGATTTTAAAAATATTTCATTGACTACTTTAAAAATAATCGACCAAAATGAAAATTTTGGAAAATATTCATCATGGTACAACATAAGTCTAACAAATGGACTGGTATTTGACTCTAATATCATATCTCAGCCACCTTTTTCTACAGACTACAGTAGTAGTAACAGTAGCAGAAATTTACCAGGACTTCCTATACAAGATGATTTAAATGAAGAAATTTCTGCAATGGGTGCTAGAGATGAAAACTATATTTCACTATTTCTATATCCATTAAATTTAAATGAACACTCAATTATTTTTAATTTAAACAATTTTATTGCACTACATTATCCCAAAAAAATAAATGAAGTATTTGACCCTCAAGAATATGATACAATAAATTTATCAGGTTTTATTGGATATGAATATCATAATTATTTTACTAAAAAAAATGTACTTAAATTATCAATTTTTGGTGGATATGATATCAACTGGATTAATCCAGTTAAAAATATAGGTTTCTACTCAAAAGCAATTAAAGGAAATTTCAATATCTACTATAGATTTAAAAATAATATTGAACTTTCAGTATATTCATCTTTAAGTTTAGAAACATACAATGAAGATGAGTCAGATTTAGACATTCACTCTCAAAATGGTAAATATTTTGATTCAATTTTATCAACATCATTACCAATTACAAATAACTTTATTATTTATCTTTCATCAGGATATATTGGTAGCAGGACTACAAGTGATTTATTTTACTACAATGGATTTTTAGGCATGGGTAAATTAGCGTTTAGATTCTTCAATTTCTTAGAATTATCATTAGATATTAGATATGAACAAAAAGGCTATAAAGACGAAGAAAGAAAAGACCAATTAATTTCAGTAGGCAGTAATATTAATTTCAACATTAAAGATTATTTTAGTATTGATTTATCATATAGCTATGATAAAAATAATTCAACTGTTGATAAATTCTACTATACTAAGCATTTATTTGGCTTATATTTTAATTTTATAATGTGATTATATCACTGATTTTTTATTTTTTTTATGTTATATTGTACTTAGAACTTGCAAATTGGAGGCAATAATGAAAATGTCACTTACTATATCACTTATTCTCTTACTATCTTTTTCATTATTTGCAGAGAATTCAGTAGGTAAAATTATTAGTCTTGAAGGAAGAGCTTTTATTCAAAAAGAGAATTCTGGATTTAAAAAATTAAAAATAAATGATTCTGTTGAAAATGGAGATACATTAAAAACATCTAATAATGGTAAAATTAAAATCGTTTTTATGGATAACTCAGTTATGTTCGTTGCATCAAAATCTCAGTTAATAGTAGAAAAGTACAACTACAATAAACAGAACAAAGAAAGGTCTTCTGTATTAAATCTACTAAGTGGAAGAGTTAAACTTCTTGTTGCAAAACTATCTTCTCAGAAAAGAGATTTTAAAATAAAAACAAAAACTGCAACAGTTGGAGTAAGAGGAACTGAATTTATTGTATCAGCAGAAAATGAAAATGAAAGTGAAGTACTTGTACTATCTGGTTCAGTAGAAGTATTTAATCCATTAGATGAAACTAAAAAATCCATTCTTTTAAGTAAAAATGATATTATAAAATCAATTGGAGCTCTTCCTATTACAGAGGCATACAGAGCATCTGAAAATGATTTTAAAAGGCTTAATTCAGGTTTAAACATCAGAACAATGATTAAATTAAAACTAGATTATAATAAGCTATTAAAAAATATAAAATTAAAAAAATTATTAAAAAAGAATAAAATCAACCTTAATTTAAATAAAAAAAATAAAAAAAATAAAAAAACTTTAAGAAAATTCAGAAGAAAAAAACCTCTTTTTAAAAAAGGATATATTGCACCAAGAAGAGTGAGAGCTAATATTAACTCAACAGTTACAGGAGACTAATATGAAAACATCAATAATATATATTTTTTTAATTAGTAGCTTATTATTCTTTTCATGTAATATTAGTGATGAAGAAATATCAATTTCAGCCACCGTTTTGACAAAAAATATAATTCGACCTGAAAATCCTGATAACGAAAATTCTGATAATAGTAATAACGAAAAAGATGATTTAGAAGAAATTTCTGATTTTGGATACTATATTCCTGAAAACCTACTAAAAGCTCTTAGTAAAAATCCAGATCTTACTTTACATGTTATTTCCCCAAATAAACAAAACCGAGATGTTTTAATTAAAAATCCTATAACTAAATATATCACAATTCCAGCAACAGGTGAAACACCTAAAAAAGATTTTTTAAAAATATCATTTAATACATTTCTTGAAGAAGGAATGCAAAAACTTTTACTTATCGAATTAGGTTATAATTTAAAAGACTCTGAAGAACTACCAAAGTACGATGCAAATGTAAAATCTATGTTTGCAGGAGGTCAGCGCTTTAATATCAAAGCTGGTGGAAAATATGAAAATATAAATTTAAGGCCTCAATTTAATATTGAGGGAAATGTACTATCAGCAGATAATAGCCCTATATCAGCAGAATTAAACATATATCCTGCAACAGTAGGAGATGAAAGTAAAAAATATTTTTTAAAACAAAAAACAGATACAAAATCAGGAGGCTATTTTAAACAAAATAGTATTTATAGTATTTTTGAACCTTATGATGATGGAATACCTAAAGAAATCTTTAATTTAGTTATTACAGCAAACCAAGGAAATAATTTAGGTTTTACCATTGTTAGCAAGGAATACAAGGAATATGATAGTGAGCTTTTATCCTCTGAGTATAGTTGCTATAAATATTATGATGTGGAAGGCTCTAATTACTGTTATGTTAATTTAAATTGTAATACAGATGAACTTAATCCAGAATGCTTCAGAACTCAATCAGGTAACTTACTACCTGGAGTTAAACTTCATACTGAAATCAAAGTTTATTCAAAAAATGAAAGAGCAGATAATAATAAACCTCTTATTTCATCTGTAAATACGCCAGTATTTGCTAAATATAAAGATATAGATAGTAGCTATCACAAGAGCTATTATGGTAACTTTTTTATATCAGGCTTTAATCTTGATAAATTATTTGAAGAAAATATTCCTGAAATCCCAATTGCTGGAACAATGAGAATTTATTTTAAAATACTAGGAAAAATAGAAGAAATTTTTAATAAAAAATATCCAGGTGAAAAAAGCCTTTTGGGTATCTACATGGAATATAAAGGGCCTTTTTCACTATATAAATTAAATAAAGTATTTATTAATGAATTAGGTGAAAATAGTATGGTATTACAAAATAGATTACCGTTTTTTAAGTTTTATGTTGTTTATAAGTATGATAAAAAAGAGGCTTATTATATTGCTGAATTAACTCCTGACAACTTCGAAGCTTATGAATCCCGTAAAGAAGAGTTTTTAAAACTTAATGATGGTATTGACAATAAAGATTCCTTTTTAGGCATTACCGAACTAGAAAAATTAATATCCTCATTGAAAGTTGAAAAAATTAATTTTACAACAAATTTAAATATTGAAAATAATAAACTAATTGAAAATCAAATCTATCCAAATCTAAAATCTAAATAAAATCATTCAAACTAAGTCTAAGATAAATAGTTGACAGAATTGTTAATTTATTATAAGTTACAAATCTCTATGAGGAGCTTTAAATGAAATTTATTATTATTATACTAATATTTATTATAACACCTGCTATTTTTAGTGAAGAAATTAATAAATCAACTAATGAAATAGACATTAAAATTAAAAATATAATTTCTAAAATGACAATGGAAGAAAAAATAGGTCAATTATTTAATATTGCAATTGTTGGAAAAAAATTAAAACCAGAATACAGAAAATTTATAGAAAAATATCAGATAGGAGGAGTAACATTATTTAATTATAATATTAAATCCAAAACACAATTAAAAAGTTTTATAAAAGAGTTACAATCTGTTTCTAAAATTCCGATGTTTATTTCAGTTGACCAAGAAGGTGGTAGAATAACAAGGTATAAAAAAGGTAATTTTCTTCCTCCATCTCCATATTTAATGGGTAAGCTTAATGATGAAGACATCGTTAAAAAAGTTGGAGAATATACAGCAAAAGATTTATTATTCGTAGGAATAAATCTAAATATCGCTCCTGTAGCAGATATACTAAGCACATATAAAAATAAAGCGATTTTCGACCGTTCTTTTGGAGAAAACTCTAAAAAAGTATCTAAATTGGTATCTCTTTACATTAAATCATTACAAGATAATGGAGTAATTGCTGTCATAAAACATTTTCCAGGACAAGGAAGTATAAAGCAGGATACCCATAAAACACTACCCTACTCTAAAATTAAAACTGAACTTCTTTTTAAGAGAGATTTACTCCCCTTTAAAGAAGCAATAGATAAAAACTTAGTTAATATTGTAATGAGTTCACATGTTATTTTTGCAAATATTGATCATAAATATCCAGCTACCTTGTCAAAAAAATTACTAAATGGTATTTTAAGAAAAAAATTAAACTATAATGGTATTATTTTTACAGATGGTCTTGAAATGATGGCAATTTTAAAAACTTATGGCCTTGAAAAAGCTACTTTACTTGCCTTACAGGGTGAAGTTGATGTTGTAACCATAAACTGGGATTTAAAAAATGTCAAAAGAGCTATTTATTTTATAGAGAAATCACTAAAAGAGAAAAAAATTACTGAAGAATTAATCAATCAAAAACTTTTTAGAATATTAAAGGTAAAAGAGAAGTATTTATACAATAAAAAAGAAGAAAAAGAGTTAAATAAGAAAGAAGTTGATAAGTTTTTAATGTCTGTTTATAAAAAAGGTGCAAGATATCAGAATATCGAAATTAAAGATTTTAGTAATAAGGATATTTACTCCAATATGAAGGCTTTTAAGAAAAATAAAAAGATTAATTATTTAAAGTCTATGCCCAAACATATAAGTAATTCAATCATTATTATATCTAAATTAGGCAGTATTAGCCGTAGTTTATATAAGAACAATATAATTATATACCTGGGAGCAGATATTGATATGAAGAGAAGAAAGTATTTTAAGGGAATAATTTTAAACGAAAATAATAAATATACAAGAAAGTTAGCAATTAAAAAAAGCACATATAAATAATAAATATGAAATTATTTTTACTGATATTACTAGTTTCCATTACAACCAACATACTTGCATTTACATACAACAATGGAGAGAAAGACAGCTTTGTATTTATTCCAGGGTTTTCATACACCACAGCAGATGGAATTAAACTTAATGGTACTCTATTATATTATGATAAAACATATTCCACCTCTTTTCCAAATGCAATTAAAACAGTGGTAAGCTATGGTTCTGACAGTGAATTTAGTTTTGGTTTAGGTACATCAAGATATTTTTCAAATCAACACTATATAGCATCTGGTTCATTTACAACAGGAAAATATCCTAGCACTCTATACTATCCTATTAGTGGTAGCCCTGATGAAAAAAAATCTGAAAGTTATCTATCATATAATAATTATTTTAGTATTGGTCTTGGAGTAAAAAAGTTTAAAGAATTTTACTTTGGTCCAACATATACATTTGCATATTATAAAATTGTTGAAAAAGAAGAAGGTGGAATACTTGATAATAATGAAATAACAGGCAGTAAAAATACTATTGCGAGTGGAATTGGCTTTACAATTTCAAGGGAAAAAAGAGAAAATAGTTATTATCCCAGCAAAGGTTATTATTTGTCATTAAATAATTATTTTTATCCTAAGTTTTTAGGTTCAAATACTATTTATGATACTACAGCATTAACTTTTAAATACTTTCATAAATTATTTTATAATGTTATTTTTGGTTATCAAATTTATACCAGAGCTATTTTTGGGAATGCACCTTTTCAAAAACTTTCAAAACTCGGAGGAAGTGGAATATTAAGGGGGTACAGCTCTGCAAAATATTCAGACAGAAGATATTTTGCAACTCAGGTAGAAATAAGATACCCTGTTTTCTGGAGAGTCAGTGGAACAGCGTTTGTAGGAACAGCACAAATTACCAATAGTTTTTTAAATTATTTTGACTATCCATGGAAGCTTGCAGGTGGAGTTGGTTTTAGATTTCGTTTAGATAAAAAACAAAATATAAATTTCAGATTAGATTTCGCCTGGAATATTGAAGGGGATTTACATATTTATATTACAAGTTTAGAAGCATTTTAAAGTGATTTTTTATTTGGGTATTCTTTTAATATCTCTTTCAATATATTCTACATATCTTTTAATATTACTATAATCTTTCTCCTGGGTTTCAATATATTTTTCCAAGTCTTTTTTTACATTATTTAACTCTTGTCTTTCACTTCTAAGAGCTTTTTTAACTTTATTATCTTCTTCATCTTCTATTTTATCATCCAAGGCCTCTATCTTTTCATCATACTTACCTTTTTTAAGTTTTTTTACCTTATTTAAATACTCTTTTGATTTAATATATTTATTTTCATATTTTTTTAAATTTAAATATTTTTTTATAGAATTATAAAATGAAAGAGCTTCTTTATTATTACCTTCATTTATATAATTATCAATAGTATATTTATAAGCTCTTAATCTATCATAATCTGTTAAGTTTTTCATTTTTAATAATTCATCAGAAATTTGCTTAGCTTCTTTATACTGCCATAAAGTAACAGCTCTATTTAACAAATCCATTTTGAGCCTCTTTTTAAGTTTTAAAGGTTTTTCTAATAATTCCTTTTCATATTTAGCAACTCTATCTTCACAGTATTTTAATTTCTTAATATGATAATCTTTACTTTTTTGTAATTCTTTTTTACTTAAACCATTTTTCTTTTCTCTTTTAATTTCTCTTTCCCTTCTTTTTAATTCTCTTTCAACATCATTTTTTCTGTATCTAAGAGTATTTTTTAAAGTTTTACTCTTCATATCTTTTCTATATTTTTTCAATTTATTTTTTTTATATTTCTTATATTCTTTTGTATTTTTAATTAATTTAGCCTCCTTTTCTTTTTCTTTTTTCACATCTCCTTTTCTATCATTTATAATTGCTTCCATATAACCAATAACAGTACCTTTTTGAGAACTTTTAGGATGAACATTAATAAATACTTCTCCTTTTTTTAATATTTCCTTTTCTATTTCAATTAACAATTTCTTATTTTTCTTTTTATCTACTCTATAATTTCTTCTTATAAAGTGTAAGAAAAATAATTCGCTGTAATCTAAAAAATTTATCAATAAGTTATAACTATTCCCTTGTAGTTCGTTTTCTGATACATTTTTTTTAATGTAATTAATTAATTTTAGCCCCTCTTTATACTTTCCGTTACTCATAAAAAGAGCTATAACGGTTACTGCATCTGAATAGAACATATACCCTTTTTTTAATTCTTCAAAATTATCAAGAAACTTTTTTACTTTCTTATTATTTTCATATTTTTTTCTTAGGATATCAGCTTCTTTATATTTTTTTAGTCTCTCTTCCAAAGCTTTTAAATATTTATCAGAATAATCAAAGTTATTATCAAATGTTAAAGCTTTTTTAAATGCCTTTTCTGATTCTTTGAAGTTTCCTTCATCATATAATTTAACACCTCTTGAATAATTTATAACAGCTTTAAAATCTTTAACTTCTCTTTTATCATTTTCTGGCTTATATGTAAGCCTTATTTCTTTTGTATGAATTGATTTTATAATCTTTCTGATTAATCTTCTTTCTAAATCAAAAAATTTCTGAACCCAACCTTCAACAGTTGCAGATTCAACGACTTCTCCTGTTTGCACATCAATGATATTTACATCTATCCTCATTTTTCCTTTCATTGTTGTAAAACTACCCTTTAATATCCAGTTTGCAGATAAACCTTTACCTAATTTTAACATACTTTTTTTAGATATATACTTAGATTTAGATAAGTTCATTTCTTTCATTATTACTCTTAGTTTTTCTCTTTCAACAATTTTCAATCCTTTAACATAAGTTAAATCTGTTGTAAGCATGTCCGCTAAACCTTTGCCTAGAGAATTATATTTTTTTATACCAGAATTATTATCAAAGTCTAAAATTGTCATTCTATTCACTTTTGCAAATAATGGTATTGTTAATATTATTATCAGTAAAACAACTATTTTCATAACTACTCCGATTAACAAATAACTAAATTATATATAAAAGACTATATATCTGCAAGTTTAATTCAAAATTGATTTTTTTATACTAAAATGTTAGAGTTTCCTTTGAAATTTAGGGAGTAAATACATGAAAATTGTAATTGTTACTGGAGAAAAAAAAAGTGGAAAAACAACTTATTTAAAAACAATATCAAAAGAAACTTTTTCAGGTGTAATTACTGAATGTATAAATAGAAAAGAAAGAAAGTATCAGTTTAATTTAATAAATAAGAATAAAAAATTACTTTGTTGTTACTATGATAATGGTATGAAATTTAATCAAGATAATTTTGATATAGTAAATGACTATCTGATGGAGATTAATAATAAAAATATAATAATAGATGAAATCGGCTGGCTGGAATTAAAGAAATCAGGACTTTATAAAGCTCTAAAATCAATTTTAAAACAAAAAGATGTTGAAAATCTATATATTTCAATGAGATTTGATATCTATAAAGAATTAATTAAAAAATTTAACATTGTTGATTATGAATTGATTAATTTAAGTTGATTCTAAAGAACGTACTTACCTTGCTCAATAATTACAGAAGCAATTTTCTCTTTTAATGCAGCAGTATTTAAAGGATAGTCCATTGTTAACTTCCATAATCCAGCCATATTCCTTGAATGTTCTTTTTCATCAGCAGATAAAGTTGCAATTAATTGAGAAGCAATAGATCTAACTCTTGAAAATCCTTCAAATGTTGCTAATTCAGCATATTCCTTTGTTATTTTATTTTTAATATTACCTTCAAGAATTTCTTTTGCTCTTACAACACCACTTTCCATCTGGTAAGCTTCCATTACTAAGTTAGCAATTGGCTCATAGTAATATTCACCTTCTGTAAAAGTAAAAGTTTTATCAGCAAGTTTATTCATAAACTTTTTAACATAAGTTCCGACAGTATAAATTACTAATTTCTTAGTTAATTCTACAACTCTCATCTCTCTGTCAAGAGGTTTTTCTGAATCATAAGATTTATTAACACTATCTGCTTTTAATTCTGCTAAAATTTTATTTAAACTACCCATTAAGTCAAGTTCACCTTTCATTGTATGAGTTAAAATCTGAACAGGAACAAGTAATCTGTTGATTTCATTTGTTCCTTCAAAGATTCTATTAATTCTTGCATCTCTGTACATTCTTGCAACTTCATATTCCTCAGTAAAGCCATAACCACCATGAATCTGAACACCTTGGTCAACAGCAAAAGAACCTAATTCTGAACCCATAACCTTCATCATAGCTGTTTCAACATCATAATCTTTAAAAACTTTACCAACCTTTTTCTTAAAATCAGCATCTTTAGGATCAATTTTACTTAAATCCTCATCAATCATTCCACTTGTTCTGTAAATTGATGATTCAAACATAAATAATTTACTTGCCATCTCTGCAAACTTATTTCTTAACATTCCAAATTGAGCGATTGGAGTTTTAAATTGTTTTCTGTTAATTGCATACTCTACAGAAAGCTTAATCGCTCTTTTAGTTCCTGCAATACCAGCAATACCTAATTTTAATCTACCAATATCTAAAATACCAAGTGCAGATTTATGACCCTGACCAATTTCTCCCATAACATTTTCTACAGGAACCTCACAATCTTCTAAAATAACAGGACGAGTTGAAGAACCATGAATCCCCATTTTATTTTCTTCTTTATCTGTTGAAATACCAGGAAAAGTTTTCTCAATTAAAAATGCAGTAAACTTTTCACCATCAACTTTTGCATATACAATAAATAAATCAGCAAAACCAGCATTTGTTATAAATTGCTTAGAACCATTTAATATATAATGTGTTCCTGCTTCATTTAAAACAGCCTTTGTTTTTGCACCAAGAGCATCAGAACCAAAGCCTGTTTCTGTTAATGCATAAGCACTTATCCATTCCCCTGATGAAATTCTAGGTAAATATTTCTTTTTTTGTTCTTCTGTACCAAAAAATACTATTGGTAAAGTACCAATTCCAGTATGAGCCATATAAGTTGTTCCAAAAGAACCTTCATCCATTTGTTCAGCAACTCTTAAACCAGTTGTTAAATCCAGACCCATTCCTTCATACTCCTCAGGAACTTCAACCATCAATAATCCTAATTCACCAGCCTTAGCCATCAACTTAGGATTTAAACTCATTTTTCCTTCATAAGATTGAATTTCCTCTGCAACGGGATGTACTTCTTTATCTAAAAACTCTCTAGCTGTTCTTGCAAACTCTTCAATATGATCCTCAAATTTCTCAGGTGTCATAAATGATGGAACTTCATTACTTAATAATAGAAACTTTCCTGACATATTTCCTCCAATATATTAAATCATCAATAAATACAAATAATGAATGAGCGTTCATTCATTATGCAAAATAACAATAAAGATATAGTTTGTCAAATAATTTAGCAATTTTATTAAGATTTAAGTAAAAACTTTCAATTTTATAAAAATTCCATTATAATAAAATTCAAATTATGGAGGTCTCATGAGCATTTCTCATTTTTTTATATTTTTAGCATTAATTTTTATAATTTCATGTGGAGATTCAACTAATTCAAAGCATGAAACGTGTGATAATAAGATATGTTTAGAACATGAAATATGTATAGAAGAAAATAATAAAGCTATTTGCAAGTGCGAAGATGGCTTTGAACTTAATGATGGGGTCTGTAAGAATTTAGATTTATGTATTGACATACAATGCTCTGACATAAATGAAGAATGTAAAATATTAAATGAATTACCTGTTTGTGAATGTAAAAGTGGTTATCAAAAAGAGAATAATACTTGTGTAAAGATACCTGTAGAATGTTCTGAAATTATTTGTGGTGACTTTGAATATTGTAAGTTAATTTCCTCAGCTCCAACTTGTGTATGCAATGATAATTACTATCGATTAGGTAATAGCTGTGTTTTTGACTGTAAAAGTATTGAAGGAGCAAATACAAATACTCAAAACAATGGTTGTGAATGTGAAAATAGTGATTTCTACATAGATGAAGAAGAAAATAAATGCTTATTGAAACAAGGCTGTAAGCAAGATAATATAAACTGTGGAACAGGAACCTGCAAAGAAGATTTAGAACACGACTGGTATTGTGAATGTTTTGATGAATATTATTTTGATGGCACAACTTGTGTTTTAAAAAATTCTTGTGGTGAAGGTAAATTTGAATGTGGAGATAATTGCTGTAATAATGGCCAGGTTTGTTTAAATAACAGTGTTTGTGATGATTTACCATCTGAAACCTGTCAAAATGACAATGAATGTGAAGAAACTTATTTCTGTGACCCAATTGTAAATAAATGTATTAAAATGGACGATGAAAATGGTTGTATTTTCAAACCTGAGTTTCATCAGGAAATGAATCCGTTACTTGCATGGCAATGGCCAGGTGCAAATATTGATGAACCTTCTCATAATCAAGTAATGATGGCACCTATTGTTGCAAATATTACTGATGATAATGGTGATGGCATTGTAGATTTAAAAGATACACCTAATGTTATTTTTTCAACATTTGGAAATGGTGATTATCATGGAGACGGTATAATTAGAGTTCTTGATGGGAAAACAGGAGAAGAACTATTAACAACTTCTGCTTTATCCAGAGTTGCATCAGGTTGGGAAATTGCTGTTGGAGATATTGATGATGATGGTTTTAATGAAATAGTTGCATCAAAAGATATATCTGGCCGAAATGGCCCCCATCCCTTAATTACTTTTAAGTATAATATAAACACTCATCAGCTTGAAGAGTTTTGGACTGAAATTAGTTCGAATAGTAACAGGCCTGCTCCAATAATTGCAAATGTAGACCATTATGGTCATCCAGAAGTGATTTCGCAAACTCATGTTTTAAATGGTGATGACGGTTCTGTAAAATGTACATTTCCTGCTCCAATAAGTCGTTTTGCTATAGTTGAAGATATTGGGGGTAATGAAGATGGTACACCTGACGGATTCATGGATGTTATAAGTGGAAATACAATATATTCTGGAATTGATGCAAATGGAGATTCGTACTGCGATACAATTTCTGTAACAGGAACAGGAGCAGTTGCAGATTATTTAGCAATGGCTGATTTAGATAAAGATGGTATTCCTGAGATAGTAACTGTTTCAATGAATACAATAAATATTTTTGATTTGGAATTAATGCCTAAAATCACTCCATTTATAATTGGTAATTCAGCTAACGGTGGTGGAGGTCCTCCAACTATTGCAAATTTTGATAATGATGATAGCGATTTAGAAATAGCCGTTGCAGGAGAGGATTATTATTCTGTTACAAAAGTTGATTTTGATGCATCAGGAACAGCTGAAGACCCTCAGGCATGGTTTTTATGGAGTAAATTAACAGAAGATCATTCCTCGAAATCAACAGGTAGTTCTCTTTTTGATTTTGAAGGAGATGGTATTGCAGAAGTTTTATATGCAGATCAGTGCTACTTTAGAATTTATAATGGTATTGATGGTAGTATTAGATTTAAAACGATTAATAGCAATGGAACTTTAAATGAATATCCAATTGTTGTAGATGTTGATAATGATGGTAAAAGTGAAATTATTGTTGGCTCAAATGATTTTGCTCCTGCAAGTTTTCATTCAAACTGTGATTGGTATGGTACAGAAAGTCCTACAAATGGAATCAGAATGTATGAATCTCCAGATAATTCATGGGTAAGAACTCGTAGAATCTGGAATCAGCATACTTACCATGTTACAAATGTCAATGAAGATGGTTCAATTCCAGTTAATGAAGAGCATAACTGGCTTAGTTATAATAATTATCGTTTAAATGTACAGGGAAAAGGAGTTTTTAACTCTCCTAATTTTGTTATTGATAGAA
>Ga0256827_10000024_pt1 | contig 75214 bp, 77 predicted proteins | sample CV84metaG_FD_185977 | JGI IMG/M metagenome (GOLD analysis project Ga0256827, IMG submission 185977) | Hydrothermal vent microbial communities from East Pacific Rise, Pacific Ocean - CV84 | ecosystem: Environmental > Aquatic > Marine > Hydrothermal vents | place: Pacific Ocean: East Pacific Rise... | reverse complement strand
CCTCCGATTATTGTTAGGGGGATAGATAGGAGTATCATTATTGATATTTTTGTGGAGTTGAACATTGCTATTAGTGTGAGGAAGATAAATAGTATCGCAAAGGCTATTGCACCTATCATTCTTCCTGCTGACTCTGTGAACTGCTTCAAATCTCCCACATTTTCCATCTCTACACCATCTATTAGAGTTAGATTTTGCTCTTTAGATACCTTTAAAAAATCTTCCATTATGTGAGTGATTGCTACTTTTTCTCTGTTGGCATAGATATTTAGTGTATATGCTAAACCCTCTCTTGTGATTGTGGTTGGCTCTTTTGTGGAGTAGATTTTGGCAAATGTTTTTAGTGGTACTTGAGCCTTGATAGTTGGAATTAAGGAATACAGATTAAATAATGTCACAAATTTGTAGGTTGGGTATTACCCAACAAGCACAACTAGGTAGTATATGTTTGGCAGTGCCAAACCTACAGAAATTTGGTTTTATTTAGCAAGTATTCCTAAAGTAGAAAGAATTGTATCTACACTACTATTTTGAGATGATATACTCCAATGCCTTAGCCTCATCTACCTCTAGCACCTTTTTATCTTACTCCCAAGTGTAGTATGTATTCCATATCAGGAGATATGGAATTAGCAAAGACATGCTTCAATCATTTATAATTATATTTTCTATTTTCTTTAATTATACACTTTAACTAAAACACGCTATAATAAACTAAAAAAGAGGAGTAATTTATGCAATTAAAACAACAACCCAATAAAAATCTCCTCTTCGTCTACGGCTCATTAAAAAGAGGTTTTGATAATCATCATATTTTAAAAGATGCAACCTATATAAGAGAGGTCACAACTCTAAAACCATATTCAATGTTTGTAGAGGCTCATGGACAGTACCCATATCTGTTAAAAAATAGACCTTTTCATCAGATAGAGGGAGAGCTTTATGAGATTAATAGTGATGATCTTTGGGAGAAAATAGATGATTTTGAGGGTGTGCCTGATTATTATACTCGTGAGACGATTATAGTTGTTTCAAAGGGTCAACACTACCAAGCCCAAGCCTACTTTTTTGTAGAAGAGAAGATACCACAAAAGCAAAAGCCTCTAAAAGTTTGGACAATGAATAATGATTATTTTTTAGATGCTTTTGAAGAGTATTATCGGAAGTCTGTTTAGGATTTAATTTGAAATATATTGTAGAGAGTGATGGTTCTAAGCGTTATTTAGTTGCCAAAGATAAAGAGTCGCTAGAGAGTGAATCATATCTTTTTGGATGTGAATTTGAGTTTTATCCCAATGAAAAGTATAACCAAGAGCATTTTATAAAAAGACTCTGTTTAATTTCACAGAGTGATGTTGTGGTTAATGATATTTTTGTACCAAACTTTAAAGATGCAACAAACTATATGCAACTCAAACCTGATATCTCTTTAGATTCCAATGGATTAGAAATCTCTACACCTATTTGTTCTTATGATAAATTGATAGAATATATCATAGGGATTAATAGTTTGATAGAGAAGTATGGTTATACCAATAATGATACAGGATTGCATATTCATATTTCAAAAGCTAAAAAAGATGGAGTTAATTTTAATTTTTATAAATTTGCTCTGCTTTGTAATGATAGAGGTTTATTTGATAGTTGGAATACTCGAAATAGTTATTGTATCAATGTAATGAGCGTGATTAATTATAATACCAAGAGAGATTCAAAAGTTCTAAAAAATAAAAAAGGTCGTATTTGGAACTTAGAATTGGTCTCAAAAAATCATGTTGAGATTAGAACAATGGGTGGTGTGGACTATCATGTAAAAAATAGAGAAATACTACAAGAGTTAAGCAAATATCGAGATGTTTTTATAAAAACTCTTGATAGAGATACAGAAGCTTTTAAGGCTTTGAAGAGAGAACATTTAGAGATTGTTAAGAGTGCTTCAGATGAAGAGAGAATTGGATTTATGAAATTGTTTTTTTAATAATTTTTATTAGACTTTTTTTAAGATTAAGATAAATTGTAGAAAACCATTTCAGGTATTTTTACTTAAAGTAAAATTATAATTGGGATTTAAAGGTGGTACACCCTGCGAGATTCGAACTCACGACCTTCGGTACCGCAAACCGATGCTCTATCCAGCTGAGCTAAGAGTGCAACATTTTAAAATGAAGTAGCGATATTTGGAGCAAAATTATATCTAAAGTTTCTTTATCTTTCTAGTAGTTTCATCTTTCCAAAGAGTTTAAGTGTGTTTTTATTGCTTATAAATGTTTGGTTATAGGGGTGTTGCATCTCTATGGTTTCAAATTTATTTAGGTTTAGCCTCTTTTTTAACTCTTTTGCATGAGTGCCAAATAGTATGAGTGTTGGGGCTTCACTCTCTAGCTCTTCTAGTAGAGTTTGCATAAATGGTCTCCATTCTTTTATGTGTCTTTTAGAAGAGTCTTTATTTTCAAAAATGAGAGCAGTGTTTAGTAGTAAAACACCATTTTTTTCAAAGTTTAAACGAAGCTCTTTTATGGAATTTATGAGAGTGGATTTATCTACCTTTGCTATGGCTTCTTGGCTTGTGTCACTGAGTGTTAGGCTACCTCTTGCTACTAGTGCCATTTTCATAAAGTTACGAAGTGATGTAGCTTTGTTTACCTCTTTGCTTAAACCTTTAGAAGAAAATAGTTTCTCTACACTCTCATCTATAAATGCATAACCTCCTGCACTCTGTTCTCTAGGGTAGGGGTCTTGACCAAATAAGATATATTTTACTTTATCTTTTGGTAGAGTTTTAAAAGCATTAAAGTATTTAGATGAAGAGGGAAAGTAGCCTTGATTTAGTTCAAGAAACTCTCTGTACTCTACACTTAATGAGTTGTAAGCTTTACTTAGGGTACTCTCCCAACTCTGCATTAATCGTTCTCTTTTTCTAAAATATTCATTTTAACTATTATTGTAATCTTATCCATATCAATATTTAGTTTTTTAGCTATAGCTTTTCTATCGTTTCCTTCTTTTAAGAGAGTTACTACTTTATCGTAGTAGGGAAAGCTTTCCATAACATCTTTAACCAATAATCTTGAAGCTTCAAAATTTTCTATAGTTGTATCTTTAAGAGCTAGAGTTTTTTTAAGTACCTTTATATTGTCTGTTAATTTTTTATTACTATAGAGTAAAAATATAGCTAAAATTAAAAGTAGTATGCAAAATATAGATAGTATCCATAACATTTTAACTAACCTCTAAGATTATTAGTATAAGAAACATAAAACCCAAATAACCATTTACAGTAAAAAATGCTTTGTCTATTTTGGTAAAATCTTTGTTTACTAAGTAGTGTTCATAGCCTAACATAATAGCAGAGAGTACAACAGATAACCAAGCAAATGTTGAGAGGTTTGCACTTAAAATAAATAGAGTCCAAAAAATAATTGTAAGTGTGTGAAAAACTTTTGCTATGTTCATGGTATTTTTTGCACCAAACTTAGAGGGGATTGAGTGTAAGTTGTTTGCTTTATCAAACTCAATGTCTTGAAGTGAGTAGAGTAGGTCAAACCCTGCTACCCAAAACATAACACCAGTAGCCAAATAGATAGACCAAAGAGTAACTTCACCAGATACGGCAACCACTCCTGCTATGGGAGCTAAACCTAAGCTTATACCTAAGATGAGGTGTGCAGCAGCCGAAAATCTTTTAAATACTGTGTATGCTCCAAGTACAGCTAGTATGGGTAAAGACAATTTTAGTGCTAAGTCATTTACAAAGTAAGCAACAAGAATAAATAGGAGAGCATTTATAACTATGAAGCTTAACATTTGAGTGTTGCTTACTCTACCATCTACAGATGGTCTGCCTTTTGTTCTAGGGTTTAGTATGTCTATGTCTCTGTCAAGATAACGGTTAACACCCATAGCAAAATTTCTAGCACTAATGGCAGCAAGTGTACCTAAAAATAGTAGCCTCCAACCAAACCAACCATCTGCTGCAACTAGCATAGCTATAAATATGAATGGTAGTGAAAAAACAGAGTGTTTAAACATCACCAATTCAGAGAAGTCATTTAGTTTTTTTAAAAAAGTATTATTGCTATTCATAGGTTATGGGTGTCTAATTTTTAGTTTGCTGTTTAGTGACCAAGCAATAGCTAGTGTCATAGCTCCTATAACATAACTATTTGTTATTATGCCATAAGCAAAAAGTAGGTAGAGAATCCAAAGTAAAATAGCACCTAGTGGAGTAGGAACACCAACAAAGTACTTAGCTGCTTCACCTACATCTGCGTTTATGTTAAACTCTATAAGTCTTCTAAGACCAGATATGATGTAAAATATAAATACTATGCCTAAAATTATCTCTTGTAATCCAGAACTCTCTTTGGTAATAGCGTAATATAGAAGAAATGATGGCATTATAACAAATGAGACAAAGTCTGCAAAACTGTCTACTTGTACTCCAAACTCTGTTGAGAGGTTATATTTTCTAGCTACTTTACCATCGGCTATATCTAAAGCTCCTGCTATCCAAGCTAGTATAATGGCTGTAAAGAAGTCTCCATTTACTATGAAATGAATGGCTATTATACCTGCTGCAATATTACCAAATGTTATAAGGTTAGCTATGTTAAAACGGTTGTCTTTGTTAAACAAATCCATGTATGCTCCAAGTTTTTATTGTGTTATTTTACCCTCTTAATATTAACATTCATTATGTTTTGCTATGATTTCGTATGGACAATATAAAACAATTAGCTATCATAGGCTCAACAGCATCTGGTAAAACTTCACTAGGAGTTAAGGTAGCACAGCATATAGATGCTCACATACTTTCACTAGACTCTCTTTCTATATATAAAGAGATAGATATAGTCTCTGCAAAGCCTACACTTAAAGAGCAAGAGGGTATTAAACATTTCGGTATAGACTACTTAAACCCAAATGACTCTTTTGATGTAACAACTTTTATAGACCTATATAAAGAGGTATACAAAAAGTGTCAAGATGAGAGTAAAAATTTAGTTATAGTTGGAGGTACGAGCTTCTACTTAAAAATGCTTATAGATGGTGTTAGTAATATTCCAACTATTAGTAAGAAGAGTAGAGATGAAGCTCAAAGATTACTACTAGATTTACATAAAACTTATGAGATGTTAAATGAGTTAGATCCCCAAACTATGTCAAATATAAAGAGTTCAGATAGATACAGAGTTGAAAAAGCTCTACATATCTACCTAGAGACTAAAACAGTACCATCACAATATTTTGAAAATCATCCACCCATACCAACAATAGAGTCGACTTTACCAATATACCAAATAGATTGGGATAGAGAAACCATTCGTGCTAGAATAGCTCTTAGAACTAAGCAGATGGTAAAAGCAGGGCTAGTAGATGAGGTTGCCTACTTAGAGAAAAAATATACAAGAGAGCCAAATGCTATGAAAGCCATAGGTATAAAAGAGACACTAGACTACTTAGATGGCATATATACTAAAGATGAGATGATAGAAAAAATTACAATAAACACAAGTAGATTGGCAAAAAGACAGAAAACTTTTAATAACTCCCAGTTTCAAAATGTATTAAAAGGAACTCTTAAAGAGTTAGAAAAATCTCTTCTATTTTAGTTTATATGTGTATATTAATCACTAATATATTTATATGAGTAAATTAATATAAAAAAGCTTATATGATTAATAATGCCTTAGATATACTACATTCTTAACATGGATAATAGACTCAAATAGCATTGCAAAACATTATTGATAGGTAAAGACTATGAGTTATGTTTTGCTAGAGTCTACTTGTTAGATTTTATAAATAAAAGGATATAGATGTCTAAGGGTAAAAAAGTAACAGTTATTGGTACAGGTAACTTTGGTTCAACAGTTGCGTTTATTATGGCTATGAATGGGACATGTCATAATGTTGTACTAAGAGGTAGAAACTATGATGTTGCAAAGGGTAAAGCTTTAGATATGTCTCAAGCAGCAAATGCAGCTAGACAACACACCATTGTTAAAGCAGCTAAGGGTCCAGAAGATATGGCTGGGTCTGATGTTGTAGTTATAACAGCAGGAGCTCCTAGAACTCCTGGTATGAGTAGAGATGATCTACTTACTAAAAATGCAGAAATAGTAAAATTTTATGCAAAAGAGATTAAAGAACATGCTCCTGACTCTGTTGTAGTTGTTGTATCTAACCCTTTAGATGTCATGACTTATGTTGCACTAAAGGCTACAGGTTTCCCAAGAGAGAGAGTTTTAGGAATGGCAGGCATACTAGATGCTGCTAGAATGGCGCACTTTATTTTTGAGAAACTTGAGTATGGAGCAGGTCAAATTCGTGCTACTGTAATGGGAGGGCATGGTGATACTATGGTACCTCTTCCTAAGTTTACAACAGTTGCAGGTGTTCCAATAGAAGATTTATTGGACTCTGAAGAGATTGGTGAAATTGTTAAAAAAACAAGAAATGGTGGAGCTGAAATAGTAAACTTACTAGGTGATGGTTCAGCTTATTATGCTCCTGCAAAGTCTACAACAGTGATGGTAGATGCCATACTCCAAGATACAAATCAAATACACTCTTGTGCTATTATGTTAGATGATGATTATGGTTACTCTAAAATAGTATCGGGTGTACCTGTTATGATAGGTGCAGGTGGTGCAGAGCAGGTAATACCTATGGCACTTAAACCACTTCAGCAGAGACGATTTAAAGACTCTGTTGCTTCTGTACAAGAGATGGTAGATACGCTATATGAAAGAAATTTTTTTGATGAGGAGAACTAAATGAGAGAGATAGAATTTGATATTATAGTAAAAGCAGTGAGAGACATGATAATGCATTGTGGTACAGATTTACCACAAGATACTTATGATGCCCTAGAACAGGCTATGGAAGCTGAAGAGTCACCAGTAAGTAAAGAAGTTATTCGTCAAATACTTGAAAATGCAAATATTGCAAAAGATGAGAAAAGACCTCTATGTCAAGATACGGGTTTAGCAGTATTTTTTGTAAAAGTTGGTGAGAATGTTAGAGTAAATGGAGGACTTCTTAGAGATGCTATCAATAAAGGTACAGAGCAGGGGTATACAGATGGATACTTAAGAGCTAGTACATGTGAACCATTTAGTAGAGCTAACTTAAAAGATACTGTAGGTTATAACCTTCCTGCTATTATTCACTTCGATATTGTAGAGGGTGATAAAATAGACATAGAGTACGCAGCAAAAGGTGGAGGTTCTGAAAATGTATCTCGTGCAAGAGTTTTTCCTCCAGCAGCAGGAAAAGATGGCATAGTAGCATATGTTAAAGAGGTTATCTCAGATGCAGGTGGAAACCCTTGCCCTCCAATAACAGTAGGTGTAGGAATAGGTGGTACATTTGAAAAAGCTTGTATATCATCTAAGCATGCACTATTTAGAGATTTAGAGACTACAAACCCTGATCCAGAGATGGCAGAACTTGAAGCTAGAATGCTTACTGAAATCAACAATCTTGGTATTGGTGCTATGGGTATGGGTGGAACAAAAACAGCATTGGCTGTGCATATAGAGTCTAACCCTTGTCATATTGCTTCACTTCCTGTTTCAGTAAATGTTCAGTGCCACTCATCAAGACATACACACATCACAATATAAGGAGACAACTATGGCAAACTATACACTAACAACACCATTGACATCAGAAGATACTAAAAAACTTCAAGCTGGTGATACAGTACTACTAAATGGTACTATATTTACAGCTAGAGATGCAGCTCATAAAAAGCTAGTTGACCTTATAGAAGCTGGTGAAGAGCTTCCTTTTGATTTGGAAGGCTCTATTATCTACTTTGTTGGACCAACACCACCAAAACCTGGTGACCCAATAGGAAGTGCTGGACCTACAACCTCATACCGAATGGATACATACTCTCCAACTATGTTAAAAAATGGTTCAAAAGGAATGATTGGTAAAGGTAAAAGAGATCAAGGCGTAAAAGATGCTTGTGTTGAGTATGATGGTGTCTATTTTGGAGCAACAGGTGGTGCAGGTGCATTGCTTGGTAAGCAGATTACTTCAGCAGAGGTTATAGCATATCCAGAATTAGGTCCTGAAGCTGTTCGTAAAATAACTGTAAAAGATTTTCCTGTAACAGTTGTTAATGATACGCATGGAAATGATATTTATCAAATTGGTAGAGCTAAGTATGAAGTAAAGGCTTAATCGCCTTTACTCTCAATTTTTATTTAAATAGATCAGCTAGTGCTGTTGTATCTTTAGTCTTCTCTGGCTCTTGACTACCATTTGCAGACTCGCTAGGTCTTTGTGTTACACCTTCAACTTCATTTAACTCTATAGTATAACCAGTGAGCATAGATGCTAAACGGATGTTTATTCCAGATTTTCCAATAGCTTTTGCTTTTTGGTCACCTGTAATATTTACAACTGCCTTTTTATCGTCAGGCATAACTTTTATGCTCTGTGTTATAGCAGGACTTAAAGCTCTTGTTATAAATATTTCAGGAATTACTGAGTACTCAATACAATCAATGTTTTCTCCATTTAGTTCAGCACTTACTGAGTTTATACGAACACCTTTTACACCAACAGCTGCACCGATTGGATCAACATTCATCTGCTCAGTTTTAAGTGCTATTTTAGCTCTCTCTCCAGGTATTCTAGCAGATGCAACCATCTCCACAACACCATCAGATATTTCAGGTACTTCGCTCTCCATAAGTGCTTCTAAAAACTTAGGTGAAGTTCTTGTAAGTTCAAGGAAAAGTCCAAATTGAGGATCTACCGATACATATCTAAGTAATGCTCTAATAGTATCACCTCTTTTAAACTTCTCTCCTTTAATACGATTTCTTAGAGTAAGAATACCTTTAAGCTCTCCTATCTCTACATGTGTATTTTCATCTGCATCTACACGGTTTACAGTTCCAATCATAACAGAACCAACTTTCTCTTTATATTTTTCAAAAAGATCTTGTTCTATTCTTCTTTGAATGTGGTACTCTAACTCTTTAAACAAGTTAGAAGAGGCAGTACGCCCATGGTTTTCTAGTATGAACTCTTCTTTGAGTTGATCTCCTGCTTCTATAGTTTCATCAAACTCTTGTGCTTCAGATAGAGACATATATGCATCACACTCTACAGTCTTTTTATTGTCATCTCTTCCTACTTCTACAAATAGTTTTGGACTACCATCTGGTACAACTGTTATAACTTTATTTACACTATATGTTTTTGTATCGTTATTTATAATTATCTCAAAATCTGATGTAAAAGTAGTAAGTTTTTTTGCTGTTTTTGTAAGTGCCTCTTTAAAAGCATCTAAAGCATGCTCTTTTGTAATGTTTTTTTCATGAGCAATAGCTTCAATAATATCTAATATTTTTTCCATAGTAGTAATCCTAAGTCAATTAATTTTAAAATAATCGCTACAAGAGGTAACATAACAGTGTTAAGAACATCAGGGAGGTGGCGATTTTTAAGAAGAGTATTATATCTAACCAAACCTTTACCCAAAATGAAGTATAATCCCAAGATATAAATTAGAAAATATATATAAATATTAAGGATATGTAAATGAAGCTAAAACTTGCCAGAACAACGCTTAAAGCGAAACCAAAATTAATAGAACTTAAAAAATTAGAAGATGAACTGGCAAAAAAATCTATATTTTATTTCGATAAAGATAACTCACATAAAGAGTTAAAAGAGATGATAGAGCATTTTGAAGATAAAGGCTTCTCTGTATATATGCGTGAAGTTAAGTATGGACTTGATGAGAACGAATACATATATGAAGTACATATAATAGCCTAAGAAGAGGCATAAATTTTAAATTGAAAAAACTATTTATAGAGACTCTTGGTTGTGCTATGAATGTTCGGGATTCCGAACATATGATAGCAGAGCTTAATCAAAAAGAGCCATACGAACTTACACAAGACCTTTCCGAAGCTGACCTTATTATTATAAATACTTGTTCTGTAAGAGAGAAGCCTGTTGCTAAACTTTTTTCTGAAATAGGTGTATTTAAAAAACGAAAAAAACCTAGTGCCAAAATAGGTGTTACAGGATGTACAGCATCTCATTTAGGTAAAGAAATTATAAAAAGAGCTCCATCAGTCGATTTTGTTTTAGGTGCTAGAAATGTATCTAAAATAACACAAGTTGTAGAGAAAAAACATGCAGTTGAAATAGATACAACTTATGATGAGACTACTTACGATTTTGGGGACTACAGAGCAAATAGTCTAAAGGTTATGGTAAACATATCCATAGGATGTAATAAATCATGTACTTTTTGTATAGTCCCAGCAACAAGAGGTTCAGAAATATCTATTCCAGCTGATCTTATAATTCAAGAGATTAAAAAGGCAGTTAATTCAGGTGCTAAAGAGGTTATGCTTTTAGGTCAAAATGTAAATGACTATGGAACACTCTTTACAGCAGAACATGAAAAATGTAACTTTACACAACTACTCCGAAGAGTTAGTGCCATAGATGGACTAGAACGCATTAGATTTACATCTCCTCACCCTCTTCATATGGATGATGAATTTTTAGAAGAGTTTGCTTCAAATCCTAAAATATGTAAGCAGATACATGTACCTTTGCAGAGTGGATCTAGTAGACTTCTTAAGTCAATGAGAAGAGGTTATACCAAAGAGAACTTCTTAAACAGATGTGATAAAATTCGTAAACTTTGCCCAGAGGCTACCATATCTACAGATGTTATAGTAGGTTTCCCTGGTGAGAGTGATGAAGATTTTGAAGATACTATGGATGTTTTAGAGAAGGTTCGTTTTGAACAAATGTTTTCATTTAAGTACTCTGCAAGACCAATGACAGCAGCAGCAGAGTTTGAAAATCAGATAGATAGTAAGTTATCGGGTGAGAGGTTAACAAGACTTCAAGCAAGACATACAGAGATTATAGATGAGATAATGGATGCTCAACTAGGTAAAATTCACTCAGTCTATTTTGATGAATTAAAGTCAAATGGTAGAGTATCTGGAAGAAGTGATGATGGTAAACTATTTTTTGTAGAGGGTAGTGAAGAGTTACTTGGTAAGATATTAGATGTTAAAGTAACTAAAACTTCAAGAGGTGCATTAGACGGCATTTTGGTCTAAGGTTTTATTTCGAGCTATGAAAAAAATTATAAAAAAAATAATACATATTATAGCTCCTCCACTCATATATGCAACTATGCGTTTTCTTTGGACAACTGCTTCTAAAAAATTTAACTATATAACCTCTATTGAAGATAGACAACATGTATGTGTCTGTTGGCATAATGAGTTACTTATGAGTCCTCAAGCATATAGAGAAGTACATAAACACAATAGAGCTTCAGCTATAATATCTTCACACTCTGATGGTTCTATATTGGCAAATGTTTTGGGTTATTTAAATATAAGACCACTACGAGGATCAAGTAAAAAAGGTGCTAGAGAAGTTCTACTTAAAGCTTTTAAGAGTATTAAAAGTGGTGAAGAGGTACTCATAACTCCAGATGGTCCAAGAGGTCCTGTTTACTCCATGAGTGATGGAGCAATTGGTATTGCGTTAAAGAGTAAACTACCTATATTTATTATGAATTACAAGGTAGATAGATATTGGAGAGTTAAAAGTTGGGATAAGTTTATAATTCCTAAACCTTTTTCAAAAATGGAATTTTATCTGCAAAGCGTTTCTATAGATGGCATGAATATAGAAGAGGCAAGAGAGTACTTAAAAGCAAAAATGTTAGAAAATACAATTATTTAAAGAATGAAAAAATATATAGATAATTTTTTACACTATTTATTAAATATTAGAGGTTATTCTGAATTATCTGTAGTTACTTATGAGATAGCTCTTCGTCAAATGCAAGAGGTTAGTCATTTTTATGAAGAGGATGAAGTTTTAACTCTTGATATTACTCCTTTTCGTTTCAATATAATTAAAAACTCAAAAAGAACAATAGTTAAAAAACTCTCAGCTATTCGTTCTTTTATAAAGTATTTAAATGAACAGTGTAACTTAGAAGTTAAACTAATAGCTGATGATACTATAAAAGTACCACAAAGTCTACCTAAACCTATTGAACAGAGCTATATAGAAGAGGTTTTAGATACAGCCAATATAGAAGATAAACTCATTATTTTTATGCTTTATGGTTTAGGGCTTCGTATATCTGAACTAGCATCTCTAAAGCTTAAGCATATATCAAAGGGTTGGGTGCAAATTGAAGGAAAGGGTGCAAAAGTTAGGGAGTTACCACTTTTGGAGACTTTACAAGAACATATATATCACTATTTAGAACTATATTCTCCACAAGAGTATCTACTTGAAAAAAATAGTAAGGCTTTCAATGTGGGACAAATTAGGTATAGACTTACAAAACTTTTCAAAGCTTCAGGTTTAAAAGTAACACCACATCAACTAAGACACTCTTTTGCTACTCATCTTTTAAACTATGGTGCTAGAATATCTGATGTAAGTGAACTTTTAGGGCATAAAACTATGGCAACTACACAAATATATACAAAATTAGGCTCTAGTAAAAAGATGCAAGAGTATATGAATGCACATCCATTAGTAGGAATTTAAGGAGTTAGTAGTGATATGTCTATATCTTCTTTAAATATATATGCTCTTATTTTATTTGGAATTTTAGCTACTCTAAACTTCTCTTTTATCTTTTTAGGTATGCCAATCTTGATGTATGGTGATATATAAATGAACATTTCTGCTTGTTCCACTGACCATTTACCACCTATAACTAAAGAGTTTTGCTTGTCTAACTCTTCTCTTTGAGAAGCAGAGAGTAAGTAGCCTAACTTTTTTAAGCTTAAGTCAATAGCTCTACTTTTAGCACTATATGAATGAAGCTTTATGACTCTTAACTCTTTTTGACTAAAAATAGTCTCAAACTGTTTTTCAATGGTAGCTTTATCTTTTTTGAGGTACTCCATACTACGCTTAATACCTGAGCTATACTCTTTTATAAGTGTATTGCTAAAATGCTTTCTAAATCTATTTCTTTCATATTTTTCATCTACATTGCTTTCATCTATAAAATATGGGTATGAATTTTTAGTTAAGTAGTTAAGTAATTCATCTTTTGTATATTTTAAAAGTGGTCGTATAAGTGTATAGTTTGTTCTTTGGCTTATCTCTTCTAGTCCTATGAGTTCTAAAATACCTGCTCCTTTAGTTAAACGCATAAGTAGCCACTCTAATTGATCGTTAAGTTGATGTGCTGTTAAAAGATTTTTATAATTATATTTTTCTATAAGTTCATTAAAAAAGTCATATCTAAACTCTCTTGCATTTTTTTCAAAGTGAGTTGTAAATTTTGGTGCGTTTATAGTGTAGCAGGTTAAGTTATATTTCTTAGCTAAATCTTTTGCATTTTGCTCTTCTATAAAGCTATTTTCACGAGTCCCATAGTTTACTAGAGCAATGTCAAATTTAATACTATTTTCTAAAAGAGTAAAAAAAAGAGCAGAAGAGTCCACACCAGATGAAAAGGCAAGTAAATTCTTTCTATCTTTTAAGTGTGAAGTATCAATATTGAGCATTAGATAGCTTTTATAAGAGTTGCCAATAGTTGTTTCCCAGCTAGTTGTGTAATTTTTGCTTTATAAATAACACCATATTTTATTTTTAAATCAGAGGTATCATTTATGAGAATTTCACCATCTATATCTACAGCCCAGTTAAGAGGTCTTGCACTTAAAAGATATTCATGCTCATCACTCTCCCCATCAATTATGAGATCAATAGTTTTACCTACCATATTTTCTAAAGATTTAAGAGTAGAATTTTCTGCAATTTCTCCTAGTATATTGGCTCTTTGGTCTATAGTCTCTTGTGGTATCTGCTCCATATTAAATGCAGTTGTTGTCTCTTCATTAGAGTAGTGAAAAGTGTTAAATCTATCAAAAGTAAATTTTTCCATAAAGTTACAAAGTATCTCAAAACTTTCATTACTCTCTTGTGGATGACCTGCAATTACAGATGTTCTTACAAAAGAGTTTTCTTTACTTCTCATTCTCTCTAAAAGTTCAATAGTCTTTTGCTCTCCAAAACCTCTTTTCATACTTTTAAGAACAGAGTCCTCTATATGTTGTATAGGCATATCATAATAAGTTTGAAAGACTTTAGAGTCAGCTATTGCATCTATGAGTTCAAAAGTAGTTGTGCTAGGGTAGAGGTAGAGTATACGAGCAGAGTTAACCCCATCAATAGCTTCTATAGCTTTTATTAAATCTAGTAGACCATCTTTTAACTCCATATCTCTTCCATAACTAGATGAATCTTGAGATATAAAAGAGAAATCATGGAAACCTTGTTTAGTAAGATTCTCTACCTCCTTAACAATAGATGAGAGAGTTCGAGAGTGAAGTTTACCTTTAAAACTAGGAATAGCACAAAATGAACAAGCTTGATTACACCCTTCAGCTATTTTGATGTATGCATGGTAGTTTGAACCTGTTATAACTCTACCAGATGTCTCTGTTGCTAAGTATACTTCTGGTGAGAATGTACTCTGTTTAGAAGCTATGAGTTGATCTATTTTTTCATAATCACCAACACCTGTAAATATATCTATCTCTGGCATATCTGCTTGAAGTTCTTCTTTATATCTCTCAGAGAGACAACCACTCATAACAAGGATAGAGTCCTTTTTTCTCTCATCATGTAAGTTTAAAACAGTATTTATACTCTCCTCTTTAGCTGCATCTATAAAGCCACAAGTATTTACAATAATAACATCAGCTTGAGTGTTATCATCTGTTATTTCATACTCTTTAAGTCTTCCAAGCATCACTTCGCTATCAACAAGGTTTTTAGTACAGCCAAGGCTTACTAAGTGTAGTTTTTTTGTCATTATTACTCATTTATATTAGTTTATTATTTTTTATAATTATAGCAAAAATAGAAGTATTTAAAGAGGTTATTAGTATAAGTATAAAAAATATGAGAAGAGTTTAAAAAGAGAGTTTAGAGTCAGGCAAAAGCCTGAACTCTAAGAGGTTTTAACTTTAAGAAGTAATTCTTAGAAGTTATATCTACCCCATACACGAACAAGGTTTTGACCATCAATGTCGTGACCATCAAGATCTTTATCAGCATCGATATCAGTATAAACATAACCTACAAATAGTGTTGTAGTGTCAGCAAATACTTTTGTTTTATAAGTAAGGTCAAATTCTGTATATTCATTGTCTGCAGCACCAAACTCAGAGTAGTTATATGCAGCACCAAAGTTACCACCAAGAGCTTTAACACCAGCTTTTACAACAAAAGTGTCAGAGTCATGTTTAATGAAGTTTTGGTTAAGAATTAGTTGTGTGTAAAGTGGAGTTTTTACATTTGTACCAATATTCTCAATTGCAGTTGTACCATCATCTACTGAAGAGTAAGCAACTGTTGCTGTAAACATACCAAGTTTAGCACCGATTTTAGCACCAAATGCAGTTGTGTCTTCAAGACCAGTTGTGTCTAAAAGTACTGAACCACCTTGAACAGCTACATTGAAAGTATCAGCAGCGTATGCAGCATCACCCCAAATAATACTTACATCATCAGTTTTATTAACCATTTCAGAAGCATAGTAGTATGTACCTGTTAATGTTAAACCATCTACTGATTTATTTTGAGCTGTAAGCATAAATACACCATTGTCAGCTACAGCTACACCTGGAGCTGCTACATCAAGTACACTAAGATCTGTAAATGCATTAAGACCTGCAGCACCTAAAGAACTATTTGATCTCCATACATAAGCACCAACTAGTGCAGTATCAGGAATGTCAGTATTTACAACTAAAGCAGCTTCAAATGAGTTTTTGAATACATTCCAACCTTCAGAGAAAGCGAATGGAGAAAGTGCTTTTGGAAGATTTTGACGACCAACTTTGATGCTAGTGTTACCAATTCCATAAGTTAAGTAAGCTTGTGTAAATGCTGCTGAAGAGTTAACTACATCAGAATCTCTAGGGTCTAAACCGTTACCTGCATTTTGAACAAGTCCACTTACAACACCATCATAAAGATAGAAATCAGAAATTCCAGAAATTTCAAAACCTACACCAAAACCACCAAGAAGGTCTTTGTTTTCAGCTCTTAATTGAATACCTGCTGCCGCTTTAGATACTTCTGAATCAAATAGATCCATAGCCATGTTATCTCTAGTTTGGTAGTAAAGTACACCTTGTCCACCAAATTCCCAACCTGATGCGTCTTCTACAGCTGGTACTGGAGCCGGAGCTGGTACTGGAGCTGGAGTTATGTTTCCACCCGCCATAATCATTGTTGATGCTACTACTGATAGTAATAATGCTTTTTTCATTTTATCTCCTTGTTTTGTTTGTTAAATGAATATCGAATTATAACACATAATATTTAGAAAAGCAAGTATAATTAATAAAAAGTTAACAATTTATTAATATTTAAATATATGTCCCTACAGAGCGTAAAGTTAGAATAAATTTTAACAACTATTTTAAAATAATTGTTTATATATTAAGTTAAAACTTAAGTTTTAACTTAATAATATATGAACTGTTAACTATATTAATTTGATTTTTTATTTGTAAGTAGCTCATTGGTAAATGAATACATTAACATAAATAAAGTTATTTTAATTAAAAATGGAATTATTAAAGTATGCCTAAATACATTCATAGCATCACCATGATATGTGAGTATAGTAAGTAGTCCAATAGGTATGAGTAGACAGAGCATAGTAATTGTGTTTGCATTAAATATATTTCTTTTTAATATAAAAGACAATAGTAAAATAATAACAAGTAAAATAGATAAATATTTATATAGAGTAATATTTCCAATATTAGTATATGTAAATATATTATTAGTTTTATATCCTTTCAAGTAGTACCAAGTTGTCTCTTTCTCATTATAATGGAATATTTGATGTCTATTTTCATAGAGTTTACCAAAAGTATATGATGGATTTGTAATTAAAAATTTAGTATATTTTTCTTTACCTGATCTTGCTACCCACTCTCTAAAGTCTTTTAGCTTTGGATCACTATACCATTGAGGTGAAGCCCAAATATTTTTTTTCTTAAGTAGAGTATCATTTATGGGCATTCCCTCATTTTTCATATAGTCTAACAGCTTTGAATTTGTTAAAAATCTATGACCTACTAAGTTTAAATATGGAAACAGCCATCTATGTGCAATTACTTTATCTTCATATTTAAATGTAAGAGTTTTATCACTCACTGTATCTTGACAATGATTTGCTGTATAGTCACTAAAAGAAAAAGATAAGAGTAAAATAGCAGTAGCAATAATAAAAGTATATTTACTTATATATTTATATACAAATAGTACTAAAAATATAATTATAAATGTTACAACATAGTACGAACTTACATCGCGTATGGTAGAATAGATGACTAGTATTAAGAGTAAAGAGTAGATAAATATTTTTTTTCTAGTGATTAGAAATTCATATAAAAATAGAAATATCCATGAAAGAAGAGTAAAAGTTAATGACTCTGTTAGTACATGATGTGTCCAAGCAGATACACTAGGTTGAATTACAATAAATAATATAGTTATTGCTGATAAGAGTCCAAATAACTTATTTTTAGCTCTAGTAAATATATATATTGCAAAAAAAGACCATGACAACATATATATTAATGATTGAACTGCTATTACAAGATTTGGATTAGAGTCTAAAAATTTTATAAATATTGGATACCCTACTGGTCTCATTCCTAACCAAAAATCTATAGTAAAAAAAGGTACTTTAGAAAAATAGTAATAACCAACAGCATCTGCTACATGGTTAAACTCTACATTGGCTGTACTAGCTAAGTACTCTATTATAAATATTAAAATAACAAAAAATAACATGTATTTAAAAATTTTAGAAAATAGTGTAATTTTATTTAACATAATTGTTACTCTCCTAGTTGTGGTTTACAGGGTTCTTATATCTATTCTTATCTATATTATAGTTAAATGTATTAACTCTATAGATGGCTTTGAGTCTATTTATGGTAAACAGCTTACCTCTAGTTACTTTTTTTATATCTTTATATAACTCATTTACTTGTTTATCTTGTAATAAAATATTATCATTCAATACAGCATCAATATAGTTTATGGGTATATCTCTAGCTTGATGACCAATTCTCCAGTTTGGATGGTGTATTGCAGGAAGCTGAGATAGCAATGGGTCAGATAATGCACATATATCTACAAAAAATATATTATCTCTATTGCTTAAAGCCTCTGCTCCTAATTTTGCACATATTGGTTTTGCTTGTTTTGGTTGTTTATTACTTAGTGTAGTAATTTTTGGCCAATTTCTATTTGAAGATATTAATCCATAAGCTTGATAATAAAAACCTCGTTCATCAGCAACACCCATAACAAATTGTAAGTTTTTATAATTTTTATCTACTAACAGAGGAGATGTTCTATTAGCTCCTATGTAGACTAAAGGTATTAATATTATATATAAGAATATAGAGACTTTTTTTTCTATACTAAAGTAGACTATTAGAAATATAGATATAAGTGCAGGAGTAGCAAAAAATCTTCCTTGCATAAAGTCACCACCACTTTTTAAAAAATAGAGCATATATAAAATTAAACCTATAGCAACTACACGACTTTTACTATTGTAGAAAATCCCAATACTTATACCTAAAGTAATAATTAGTAGAGTAATAGGATCATTATTATATTGAACTTGAAAATATTGTAATCCTCTTTCTATAAATTCTTTTGAATGGTAACCTGCTTTAAGTTTAGCATAAAATGTATTTGGAAAGAAGTGACCAAAATAAAATAGTGAAAATAGAAACCAAGATATGGTTATGGTACTAGCAATCATTAAGGGAGTTATATTTTTATTTTTGTATTTTAAAATTAAATAAAGTACTATAGGTAGTAGTATTAGTGCATAGTCCATTCTATTTAGGAAAATAAAAGTAAAAAGAAAATAGAGAGAAAATAGATGTTTTTCATTTAATCTCTTATGACTAAATAATATATATAAAACTATAGAAAAAAGAAAGTATGATAGAGGGTTCTCTAAACCAGATGTAGAATAGTCTACAAATGCTTTAGAAAATATCAATAAACCTAAGGTAGCAATAGCTAAATTTATCTGTTTAAACTTATAAGAGTAGTATAAAATTATAGCTATGGATCCCAAAGATAGTAAAATAGAGATAAAAATAATACTATAGTAGTAGTCGTTGGTTATATATGTAAGTAATGAGAGAAGAAAAAACCAAGATGGGTGAGTAAAGGCTTGTACTCTCTCTCCATAATTAAAAACTAATCCATCACCATGATGAAAATTAACAATTTGACTTAATGATATAAGAATATCATCACTAATCCATGCAGAGATGATCATAGTATATAGGAATAATAATACCGTAGTAAATGCAAAAATAAATGATTTATATTTTTTTAATGTATGCAATTTCAATTTCCTTAAAATAATATTATATTGTATAGTTTTGATTAGTCTTTAGTTCTATGTAAAAGTAATTTATGGTTGTAGAAAAATAGGGGAGGGATAAATGGTGGCGCCAGACGGAATCGAACCGCCGACACAAGGATTTTCAATCCTTTGCTCTACCAACTGAGCTATGGAGCCACGCTTTGTAAGTACTTCGTGTTTGAAGTGGCAGAATTATAACAGCTTAAACTTAAACTACAAAGCAATAAACTTAAATTTTTAAAAATTTATAGTTTTTTTATTAAATTCATAAAATATTCACCTCTATGCTTATAAGATTTAAATTGATCAAAACTAGCTGCAGCAGGTGAAAGTATGGCTATAGAGCTTGTAGTTAGTTGTTTATCTATATTTGCAATAGCTATATCAATGCTTTTTGATTCAATTGCTTTTATGTTATAAGTTTTTGCTAACTCTAAAAGTCTGTTGGAATTTTCCCCTATAGTATGTAGTGTAAGGTTAAGGTTCTTCATAGCTTTAAAAAGTGGGTTTAAATCAACACCTTTATCGTCTCCACCTAATATAAGATATATTTTTTTATCTGAGTAGCCTTTTACAGCTTGAAGAGTTGCATCTAAATTAGTAGCTTTTGAGTCATTAACCCATAATCTACCTTTTGAGTCTATTAACTCCTCTTGTCTATGTGCATCTCTTTGAAAGTTATTTAGTAATTCATAATCAACAGTATCAAAAAGAACTCTAGTTATGCTAAGAGCAAGAAGAGCATCTTGTAAAAAAGCCCCTTTATAGTTTAGTTTAGATAAATCTAAATTAAAATAGTTACATAAAAATTCATTACTATCGTATTCAACTACAAAGGCATCTGTTTTTGGAAGGTTTAACCCTTTAGGAACAAGTGCTAACTCTCCCTCTTTCATAGTAAGTAGAGGTTTTAGTTTATCTGCTTCATACTGTTTTGCTGTTTTATGCCAATCTAAGTGATCTGGAGTAATAGGTAGTAGCAGATAGATGTTTGGTGAAGCTTTATTTGTATGATAAAGAGTAAAAGAGCTAGACTCTAGTACCCAAATAGGAGCTTTTTTACTTAAGTCTGCTAACGGTACTCCTATGTTGCCTCCACTTACTGCTCCTCTACTCTCTAGTAAATGAGTTAGCATTTGAGTAGTAGTAGTTTTACCATTAGTTCCAGATATCCAAATGGTAAATGGTTTCTTATTGCTATTTGATAAAAAGTAGTCATATTCACTTAAAAGATTTTGTGCTTTTAAGATGAGTGGATGGTTTGGTTTTAAGCTAGGGGTAGTTACTTCAAGTTTACTTTTTTTTGGCTCAAACATAGAAGAGGGGTAGAGTCTATTTTCATTTTCATCTATATATGGCTCTTTTACATTATCATCAAAAAACAGACAACCTCCACCTAGTTTTTTTGCTATAGCTTTTGTTGTTAGCCCATAGCCAAAGAGAGTTGGTTTCATTATAAAATCCTATATTATCTAAATTTAAATGTAATAAGAGCTAAAATATTAGAGATAAATGAGATCATCCAAAATCTAACTATTATTTTATTTTCTGCCCACTCTTTAAGTTCAAAGTGGTGATGAATTGGAGCCATTCTAAAAATTCTTTTTTTTCTTAGCTTGAAACTTCCAACTTGAAGTATTACTGAGACAGTCTCTAGTACAAAAATAAAACCTATAAGAACAAGAAGTACTTCAGACTTGCCTAAAATTGCAAGATAAGCTAAAAAACCACCTATTGCAAGACTTCCTGTATCTCCCATAAAGACTTCAGCAGGGTAACAGTTGTACCATAAGAAGCCAAGTAAAGCACCAGCAAGAGCAAAGGCTAAAACAGTTAACTCTCCTACACCATTTATATTTGGTACAAGTAGATAGTTACTAAAAATTGCATGTCCAGTTACATATACAATAGCCCCAAGACTAAATAGCGATATGACAGATGGTACTGTTGCTAAGCCATCAAGACCATCAGTAAGATTTACAGCATTTGTTGTTGCTAAAAATATGAGTATCCAAAAAGGTATAGCGAAATATCCTATATCTAAAAGAGGAGCCTTAACAAATGGTACATAAAGATCTGTAGGAAAGCCTATATATACAAGTAGAGAAGTAACTACTCCTGCTATGATGATTTGTAGTCTCATTTTACCTTTAGGTGTTAAGCCTTCTAAGTTATCTCCCGATACTATTTTACCAATATCATCTTTAAATCCTACAAAACCAAATCCTACAAGAGTAATAATACCACCCCATACAAAAGAGTTACTAAGATCAGTACATAAAAAAGCAGAAATAATAGTAGCAAATAGAAATACAGCACCACCCATAGTAGGGGTTTTACTTTTATTAGCATGTGCTGCGACATATTTACTTATGGGTTGGTTTGCATTTTTAGAGATAGCCCAAACTAAGTACTTAGGCATAAGTACAATAACTAGTATAAATGCCATGAGAAAAGCAATGCCAGCACGCACCGAAATGTAGCCAAAAAGATTCATTTGTAGTATATTATTTAATTCGTAGAGCATTATAGGACTTTCAATTTAGGTATTTAAAAAGAATATTTTACTATTATTTCAATAAAAAAAGAGAACTACTATGAGTATTCAGAAAACTATTTTAATTATTACAGATGGTATTGGGTCTAAACCAAATAGCACTTGCAATGCTTTTGAAGATGCAATAAAACCAACTTATGACAAACTATTTAAGAGTGTTCCAAATACTCTCATATCTACCCACGGTCTCTCTGTGGGGCTACCAAAAGGGCAGATGGGTAACTCTGAAGTTGGTCATATGACTATAGGTTCAGGTCGTATTTTATATCAAGATTTAGTTAAAATATCTCTTGCATTAGAAGATGGTAGTCTTGAAGATAATAGTGTACTAAGTGATGCAATGTCTAAGAGTAATAGAGTTCATCTTATAGGACTTTTAAGTGATGGAGGTGTACATTCTCACATAGAACATATTATAGGTTTTGCAAAATTAGCTAAAAAAAGAGGTAAAAAAGTATTTTTACATCTTATAACAGATGGAAGAGATGTTAGCCCTACATCTGCACAAGTTTATTTAAAACAGATAGAAGGTATATGTGATGAAGATATATCTATAGCAACTATTGGTGGTCGTTTTTACACTATGGATAGAGATAATCGATGGGATAGAGTAGAAAAAGGCTATAGAGCTATAGCACAAGCTTCTATAACTACAAAGTTAACTCCTCAAGAGTATATAGATGAGTCTTATGCAAAAAATGAGTTAGATGAGTTTATAGAACCTGTAGCATTTACAGGTTATAATGGTATGCAAAATGGAGATGCTGTAATAGTTGCAAATTTTCGTTCAGATAGAGTAAGAGAGATTACAACAGCACTTGGAGATAAAAATTTTAACTCTTTTGAGAGAGAATATATAGATCTTCACATAACAACTATGACTCAATATGATGCTTCATTTCCTTATGGAGTTATATTTCCAAAAGAGGCACCGAAAAATACTTTAGCTGAGGTTATTGCAAATAGAGGCTTAAAGCAACTTCATACAGCAGAGACAGAGAAATATGCACATGTAACATTTTTTATGAATGGTGGAGTGGAAGAGCCAATGGTTGGGGAGAGTCGTGTACTTATACCTAGCCCAGATGTAAAAACTTACGATATGAAGCCAGAGATGTCAGCACCTGAGGTGGGTAGTGCAGTACAAACAGCTATGGATGAGAGCTATGATTTTATAGTTGTAAATTTTGCAAATGGAGATATGGTAGGTCATACTGGAGACTATGAAGCAGCTAAGATAGCTGTAAATGCTGTAGATAGTGAGTTAGAAAAAATTATAGCTAAAGCAAAAGAGGCTAACTATGCTGTCGTACTTACTTCAGATCACGGTAACTGTGAAGAGATGTGTGATGGAGAGGGACATAGACTCACAAACCATACAGTAGGAGAAGTGTTTTGTTTTATTATTGCTAAGGGTGTTAGTGAAATTAAGAGTGGAGGAGGGTTAAATAATATAGCTCCAACAGTACTTAAACTTATGGGGATAGATATTCCAGATGAGATGGATGAAGCATTAATTTAAGAATTATGATACAATACTCTTAATTTAAAATTACAAAAAGGACTCTTATGGAAAATAAAATTAAACGATCCGTTGCTACACTTTTAGCACATATAATAAAAATAGATAAGCGTAATTTAGAGAAAGAAGAGCCACTTTTTTGTAAACTTTTAGGAGATGATTTTAATTGTAATGAAGGGGAGTCTAAAAAACTTCTTCAAACTATTTTAAATGAAGAATATGTGTTAAATGATCATATTGAAATTATAAATAGTGCATTAAAAGATGATAAGCTAAGTAAAATGCATATCTTAAAGCAGTTTAATCATATTATATATTCAGATAAAATTAAACCTAGAGACTATGAAGAGTTTGAGAGAGTTAAAAAAGCTCTCTTCCCAACAATATAATAAAAATTAAAAAAGGATAAAAATGAAATTTACAGGATCAAATGTATTAGTAACAGGAGCTAGTAGAGGTATTGGTGCGCAAATAGCAAAAACTTTAGCATCTATGGGACTAAAGGTATGGGTAAATTATCGTTCAGGTGAAGCAGAAGCAAATAGTATAAAAGAGCAGATAGTATCAGAGGGTGGTAAAGCTGAAACTATAGGCTTTGATGTAAGTAATGAAGAGGCTTTTGTATCGGCTATCAAATCAATAGTAGCAGAAGATGGTGAACTCTCTTACCTTGTAAATAATGCAGGTATTACAAATGATAAATTAGCTATGCGTATGAAAACAGATGAGTTTATGTCTGTTATAGATGCAAATTTGAAATCTACTTTTATTGGTTGTAGAGAGGCTGTAAAAGTGATGGGTAAAAAGCGTTTTGGCTCAGTTGTTAACATCGCATCAATAGTTGGAGAGACAGGTAATGCAGGACAGACAAACTATGCAGCATCAAAAGGTGGTACTATAGCTATGACTAAAAGTTTTGCTATAGAGGCAGCCCCTAGAAATATTCGTTTCAATACCATAACCCCAGGTTTTATAGCTACAGAGATGACAGATGTTCTTAAAAGTGAAATAAAAGATGCCTTTACAGCTAAAATACCAATGGCAAGATTTGGAGAACCAAAAGAGGTAGCAGAAGCAGTAGCCTTTTTACTATCGGATCACTCATCGTATATTAGTGGAGAGACACTAAAAGTAAATGGTGGGATGTTTATGTAGTTGGTTCTACATATTAAATAAAATAGATATATGTCAACTAAAATCCTACTCCTAGAAGATGATAAACTCTTTAATGAAACTCTACAAGACTTTTTAGAAGAGGAGGGGTTTGAGGTTGATTTTGCTTTAGACCCTTACTCTGCTCTTGATTTAACCTATGATAACCTTTATGACCTTTATCTTTTTGATGTAAATTTACCCTATGAGAGTGGCTTTGACTTGTTAACTAAGCTTCGTGATAGTGGAGATGAAACACCTACAATTTTTTTAACATCAAGGGAGACTAAAGAGTCATTAGTTGAGGGTTTTAGTGTAGGGGGTGATGATTATATGAAAAAACCTATTGATCTTGATGAACTACTACTTCGTATAATAGCACTTATGAAAAGGCAAGTTAGAAAACAGACTATTATTTTGGGTGAGTATAGTCTTGATGTACTCTCTAAAACTCTATTGCTTAGTAATGATAAAATAGATATTACAACAAAGGCTATAGAACTTTTGATTATATTACTTAAAGCAAAAGGGGAAGTAGTAAGTTTAGATGAGATAAAAAGAAGACTTTGGGCAGCAGGGCAGAGTGCAAGTGATGGCTCTTTGAGGGTTTATATTACCCAATTAAAAAAATACTTCTCTTCAAATATTATAAATGTACGAGGAGTTGGTTATAGATGGATAGCATAAAAAAGCAGACTCTTTTTGCAACTTTAGGGTATGCTTCTTCTGTAGCTATTTTACTTAGTTTTCTCTATTGGTTTTTAAAAAATGAGGGTTTCTCAGAGTTTAATTATGTAGTAGCCTCTTTTTTAGTTCTATTTTTAGCAGGTGGATGGGGTTATATAATAGCTTCTCATCTTTTAGCACCAAAAGCAGAACAAGATGCTAATCTTTCTCAACTTAGTTCTGAAATAGTCCATGAATTAAATATACCACTCTCTACTATTAAAGCAAATGTAACGCTACTTTCAAAAAAGAGTACAGATGAGAAGAGTTTAAAAAGATTAAAAAGAATTGAAGACTCATCTTTAAGATTGGAGCGACTATATAAGGAGTTATTGTATAGTATAAATAAAGAGATACATCCAGTCCAAAGAGAAATTTTTTCAATAAAAGAGTTAATAGATGAGAGGGTAGAGTCGTTTAAACTATTTAATAGAAATAGTTTTATGGTAGATATTGCCAATATAAATTTGGAAGCTGATAAAATTGGTTTTGAGAAGATGATAGATAATATTTTAATGAATGCTATGAAGTACTCATCTAAAAATAGTAGTATAGTATTAACATTTTTAGATAATATATTAAGCATAGAAGATAGAGGTGTAGGTATGGATGAAACTGAACTTTTAAAGATTTATGAAAGATATTATCAAGTTGATAAAAGTAAAGATGGAAAGGGAATAGGTTTAGCTCTTGTGAAGTCTTATTGTGATGAAGAGATGATTAATATTGAGATAAAGTCTGTAAAAGATAGAGGTACAATTATTAGTTTAAATCTTAGCAATATTAAAATATAAAGTATAAAATTTAGCAATTAAGCAAAAAGATATTATAATAATGCCAATTAAAAAGGGAAGTCATAATGAAAAAATTAACAAATTTAGTTCTTGCAGGTTTGATAGTAGGTACTTTAGCTAATGCAGAATCATATCCAGCAGAGGGACCAGAGTCATATAAAATACAGCATGATAGTGAAGCAGGGTATGGTTATATCCCACATGCCTATTTGGGTCTTGGCTATTCATATTTAAATTTAAATGTGAATTTACCAGGAGTAAACAAAGAAGATAGAATTAATGGTGATATTCAAGGAGATAGTTTAACTGTACTTTTAGGGTATGATTTTCATAGATATTTGGCTGTAGAAGCTAGATATACAAAAAGTATTGGTAATCTTAATGAGAGTATTGAGGGCTATAGATTGGATAAAGGTACTAAGACAGATGGTGATATGTCTAATGTAGCTGGATATATTAAACCGAAGTTAGAGTCAGATAATGTTGCATTATATGGACTACTTGGATATGGTAAAGTAGAAATTGATAGTGGATATGTAGATGAAGATTCTGATGCTAGTTTACAATGGGGATTGGGTATTAGCATAGATGCAGGTAAAGAGTTTATAGGAAATCAAGATATAACTTTTTTCTTTGATTATATAAGACTATATAATGAGAAAGATACTCTTGATAAATTAACAGTAGACTCATTTACATTTGGATTAGATTATAACTTTTAATCTTTAATTGAAATAAGCTTTAAAAAACAAATGCTAACCAGAGTTATAATATAATACTGCACTATTTTTTTGGAGCTTTTTATGAATATTTTGTTAATTAACAAAAATCCTGTTATCTCAAAACTTATAACTCTTTGTCTGCATGATGATAGCATTATGTTTGAAGAGTTGGAAGATCTATTTGAGATAAAAGATGATAGCTATGACATTGTTTTTATTGATAGTAGCTCCTATACACCTCTTGTTGATGACTATCTATCACATATAAATGCAGAGCTAAAAATATTACTATTACCATCTAATTCTACTTTAAATTATGATGATAATATATTTACCTATACTATAGAAAAACCATTTTTACCTTCACAAATAAAAAAAATAATAGATACACTACCTCAAATAGTTAATAGAGAAGATACTAAATCTAAATCAGAAATACTAAATGTAAATGAGATAGAAAAAATAAAATCTATATTAGTAGAGAGTGAAGAAAACATACCTTTAGTTGAAAATAGAGATTATGAGAGTAGAAAAGTTGAACTTATAAAAGAACATCTTGAAGCTGATGGATTAGAAATAGTAGTAGAGAATGATATAGTTGATATACTTAGTAAAAAAAATAGTTCTAAAAAAAGAAAAAAGAAAAAGTCTAAAAGTATAGAAGATAAAATTATAAAAACTTTAATAGAGATGAAACCAAAAAAGTTAAAAAAGCTTTTAAGTGGTGCAGAGATTAATATAAATATAAAATTTAAGGATAGTAATTAGATGATAAAAAGAAAAAAAGGTGCTATTTTAGTTCTCTCAGGTCCTAGTGGTGCTGGTAAAAGTACTATTATCTCTGCATCATCTAGGGATATTGGTGAGTATTATTTTTCAATTTCAACAACAACACGAAAACCTAGAGTTGGTGAAGTAGATGGTGTTGACTACTTTTTTGTAAGTAAAGAGGAGTTTGAAGAAGATATAAAAGCAGGTAATTTTTTAGAGTATGCACAAGTTCATAGTAACTATTATGGGACATCTTTAAAACCTGTTAGAGTTGCACTTGATGAAGGAAAATTAGTTATATTTGACATAGATATTCAAGGACATAGATTAGTTCGTGCAAAAATGGATGACATAACAACTTCAGCTTTTATAACACCACCAACACTCAAAGAGTTAGAAGATAGACTTAGATCAAGATGCACAGATAATAATGAAGTCATATCAAGTCGCATAGAAAATGCTAAAAAAGAGATATTAGCTATTGGTGAGTATGATTTTACAATTATCAATGATTCTATAGAAGAAGCCTCTAAAGAGTTTGTAATAGTAGCTAAAGCAGCTATGTTAAAACATAGTACTGAAACAGAAGATAAATTTATTGAAAAGTGGTTAGGGTAGACTTAAAACTTTTTAAGTATAATTATAAAATTATAAAATAAATGAGTAAAAGGATTGTGTATGGGTATGCCAGGTATGTCAGAGTTACTGATAATTCTTGCAATAGTAGTATTGCTTTTTGGAGCAAAAAAAATTCCAGAGCTTGCTAGTGGTATGGGTAAGGGTATAAAAAACTTTAAACAAGCTGTTAAAGAAGATGATGAAGTTAAGGAAGTAGCAAAAAAAGAGGACTCTAAATTAGAAGAGAAAGTAACAGAAGCAAAGGCAGAAGTTAAAGAAGAAACAAAAGCATAAAAGATTACTTATCTTTTATAATATGCTACTATACATTTATAGTGGCATACTCCTAAATCCTACTATAAATTAAACAATAAAAAATCTTATGGAAATTAAATGAAATTAAAACAATCAATCAATAAAATAATACAAGAAGCATTTAAAAAATCAAATATAGATGAGACTCCTATGTCTGTAACTGAGTCAACAAAACCTGAATTTGGTGATTATCAGTTTAATGGGGCTATGGCATTAGCAAAAAAGTTAGGTAAAAATCCTAGACAAATTGCTCAAGATATTATTGATAATCTCAATACTACTAGTATACTATTAAAAGCAGAAATAGCAGGTCCAGGGTTTATAAACCTTTGGGTAAATTCATCTTGGTTAGCTAAAGAGTGTAAAGTAGCACTCAATTCTAGTAGATTAAATATAGAAAAAAAGCAAACTCCAACAAAAGTAGTAGTTGATTACTCAGGACCAAATATGGCAAAACAGATGCATGTAGGACATCTTCGTTCCACAATCATAGGTGATACACTTGCAAATCTATTAACATTTTTAGGTGATGATGTAATTCGTCAAAATCACATAGGAGACTGGGGAACACAGTTTGGTATGTTAATAGCCTATCTTGAAGAGAGACAAGAAGATGGTTCAGGTAGCCTAAAAGATTTAGAACAATTCTATAAAGATGCTAAGGGGCGTTTTGATGCAGATGAGAATTTTGCAAAAAAAGCTAGAGATTATGTTGTTAAAATTCAAAGTGGTGATAAACACTGTTTAGAGTTATGGCAAAGATTTATAGATATTTCCTTAGGTCATTGTGAAGATGTTTATAATAAATTAAGTGTAAATTTAACAAGAGAAGCAGTAAGAGCAGAGAGCTTTTATAATGATGATTTAGCAAATGTTATAGAGGATTTAAAAGAGATTGATCTACTTAAAGAGAGTAATGGAGCAAAGTGTATCTTCATAGATGATAATGAAGTACCACTTATTGTTCAAAAGGGTGATGGTGGTTACCTCTATGCTACTACAGATCTAGCAGCACTTCGTTATAGAGCCAATGACTTAGGAGCAAAACGCATTCTATATGTTGTAGATGCAAGACAGGGTGAACACTTTAAACAAGTATTTAGAGTAGCTAAAGATGCAAACTTTGTCTCAAAAGATGTAGCTTTAGAGCATGTAGCTTTTGGTACAATGATGGACAAAGGTGGTAAACCTTTTAAAACTCGTGATGGTGGTACTGTAAAGCTTATTGATTTACTAGATGAAGCAGTAGTAAAAGCAAAAAGTAGCATAAAGAATGCAGATGACTACAGTAGTGAAGAGTTAAATCAACTAGCAAAAATAGTAGGTATAGGAGCAGTTAAGTATGCAGACCTTGCCATAAATCGTGAATCTAATTACATATTTAATTGGGATAAAATGCTATCGTTTGATGGTAACACTTCACTCTATATGCAATATGCTTATGCAAGAATACAATCTATATTTAGACGATTTACAGGTGAAATAAAAGGAGATATAATAATCTCAGATGAGTTAGAACATCGTTTAGCTGTAATGCTATTGCGTTTTGAAGATGTACTTCAAAGAGCATCAGTAGATACTTCTCCAAATCAGATAACAACTTATCTATATGAGTTAGCTACACTATTTATGCGTTTCTACGAACAAAACCCAATCTTAAAAGATGGTGTAGACGAATCCACAAAAATGAGCCGTCTACAACTAGCTAGTTTAACAGCAAAAACCATAAAACAAGGTTTAGATATATTAGGCATCAAAGTAGTAGATAAACTTTAAGTTTATTGGCTACTATTTATATTTTATTTAGTTTTAAAGTATGAAAAGTAAAAAATATTATATTACTTCTACTGCATTGCCTCTTTAGCAGGGGTAACGGCTATTTTCCATGCTGGGATTAGTACAGCTGCTAGAAATGGGATGGCGTAAAATAGGAATATGGATCCTAATACTCCAAATTTTAATACAGGTATTAACTCTACTGAATTTTTAAGATTTTCTCCTCCTAAAAATATTTGGTTAAGTAGAGGAGCATTAAATATAAATACAAATATATATGCAACAACAGTACCTAAAATAAAACTAACTATTACAATGAGTAGGTTTTCATAAAATTTTAATTTTAATATATCTTTTATACTCCAACCAATTGCTCGTAAAATTCCTATCTCTTTTCTATCAGTTGAATATACCATTGAATATCTTTGGTAAAGTATAAGTATGAAAGTTACTATGGTAATTAGATACAAGATTAAAAATACACCACCTTTATAGTTATATAAATTTTCATAAGCTTTTTTAATCTCTCTTTTTTCTATGACTCTAACATCATAAAAGAGTAGATGAATTTTAGAAATAATATTATCCCACTCAGCATCATTTTCTACATTTAGAGTAATATCAGTTACTGTGTTATCTTTCATTCCAAATATCTCTCTTGCTAACTCTATTGGTACTACTATCATGTCATTTGTTATGAGATTACTTAGTTTTGGTAGTGTTTTATAGATGTTTACTTCTTTAAATGTCCCATCTTTTAGTTTAAATGTAAAATTGTCTTTATAGTAGTGAGACTCTAAAAAACTTTTTACACCTTCACCTACTAGCATATTGTCTTGAGAAAGAAATTTTTTTAAATCTACTCCATCTATAAGTTTTTCTAACTCTCTACTACTCTGTTCATCAAAGAAATCTACCCCTACAACTAAAAAAGAGTTTCCTCTTGGTTCATAAAAGTACCTACCATAAATTCTTGGGCTTACTTTAGATATGCCATTTATATTTAAGAGTTTATCTATCCACTCTATAGGTGTATTTATGGCTCTTCCTGCTTCAATTTTACTTACGGTAAAGTCAGCTTGTTTATTTAGTGTACTCATAAGTGATTGTTGAAGTGAAGAAGATATAAAAAGAACAGAACTAAGAAGAGTTATGATAATAGTAGATATTAAAATAGCACCTATATGTTTACTTTTTTGTTTAAAAAGAAGAGTTGTTAAAAAGTGTAAAAAAGCACTATTTGTCATAGATAAAGTCCATTTTATTTATATTTTGCATTTGAGGATAAGCAGGGTTTGATACATCAGTATTAAATAGTTCCCGAGGTTCATAAAAGGCAGAGCTAAGAACAGGTGATGAAATTTTAGTTAATCCTATAATTGATAATAGCTTTCTACTCTGCATACTACTATTATAAAGAGAAAAATGAGTTAACACAGCAGTAGTAAGCAGTAGTAAAAATAGTGCTAAAAAAGCAAATGGCTTAAGCATAAAGCTATTTACTCTTTAAGTAAAGTCCAACAGCTTGTACTTGTTTACCATTTAGCTCTTTACATAAATGATTTTTTATAATATATGCTTTAGCTTCTGCTGTAGAGGTAAAACTTTTATCTGTCTTCTTACACTTATTAGCATAAATAGATTTACCAATTTGTGTCATTTTATTTTGTTTTTTAGAAATCATTTTATTGTCTTTATCAAAATCATTTTGAGCAACTTGTAGCGTATCCTTGAAACTTAAAAGTTTTCCTCCATTTGCTTTTGCAAACTCTTCAGCTTTACTTTTAGATTTAAAAGCATATTTACTTACCATAGACATTGTACCTTTTTTAGAGCTACCTACTACATAAGTTGCTTCTGATACATCAATAAATTTTAAACTACTAACATCTACAACTTTAAAGTGTTCATGTTTACCTTTATTGCTTGAATCATCAGCTAAACAGTGAATAGAACAGTACTGTTTTGTTTTACCATCAACTACAGCAGAGTGATTTGTTTTAAAAAACTTTGAAAGTGTCATCCCACATTTTGGACAAAATAGTTTTGCATCACCTGTTTGAACAATAGTAGCTTGATTCATAGGAACTGATTGAAACATTTTCATCATTTTTTTTGGTTTTACATCTTCTGCTTGTGATAAACTAGCCATTATACTTAGTGATAAAGCTACCAATAGAGTTTTTTTCATTTTTATTTCCTTGTGTTATATATAAATTATATTAATCTAAAAATGTTAATTTTATGTTAAATATTTACTATGCTTAATAAAATCTATGTATCTCTTCCATAATATTAGTAAATTCCATATCTTCTCCTTGCTCTTTTAGAAAGCTTATTAAGTACTCTTGACTTGCCTCTACACTTTGTTCTTTTTCTATTTTTAAGAGTTTAGCATATAGATTTGCTATAATTTCAAGTACATGTTTAGATATTTTTTTTCTTGCTGCATGGTAACCAATGATCTCTTTGGTATCATTATCTCTTCTTGATTCAAACTCTGTAAATATCCAGTAGTATCTACCATCTTTTGCTAAATTTTTTACAACAGCATTGATGTTTTTGCCTTGTGAAATTGTCTCCCAAAGAAGTTTAAAAACTACTTTTGGCATATCTGGATGTCTTACTATATTATGTGGTTTGCCTATGAGTTCTTCTTGTGTATATCCACTTACTTCCATAAAGTAATCATTACAAAAAGTTATTTTACCTTTTTCATCTGTTTCAGATACTATATATCTTTTTGGATCAAGAACTATCTCTTCATCTATAGGTGTTGGTTTTATCATTTTAAATCCTTCCATTTAAGAGTTTAATAAGGCTATCATGTACTTCATCAAACTTTAAGACTCTTTTTCCATTGTTCTGTTTTGAAAATTTTTCAGCCTCATCTTTACTACCTATAGCTACTAAGTCATCTCCAGCTGGTGATGTGGCTCTACTACCATAAATATAGAAAGCAGTCTCTGCATTTATTGGCTCTTGAGTAATATAATCTGTTACAACTATTTTAGAAAAATCTCTTTCTGATTTTACTCCTATATCAAACCATTTACCTGGTCTATGGTAAAATTCAAACATAGATTTAGGTGAAGAGAAAAAGAGAGTTTTCCCATTTCTTATAACTATTTTAGATATCCATTTTGGATTTTTAGCTACTTTAATGTGTCTAACTAAACAAGTTGTATTTTGATCATAATCCATAACATATTTTATGCTAGGATTATAAACATTGTTTGAAGTTGATGCAAATATAAATGATGTTAAGATAGCTGTTATTTTTAATAGTTTTATCATACAAGATCCTTTTTTATAAATATTCTGTAGCCTAAGAAAGCAAATAGCAAACCTAAAAGAAGAGGGTAGAGTATAGATAGAACTATAAAACTACTCTGTTTCATAGTGTCTAAAATATAAAAGGCTACAGGTCCCATAACGGTAAGTTCTGGGTCAAATAGGCTAATAGCAGCTACACGAAATATCTCCATTGGGTTTAAGAAAGCTATTGAGATTATAACTCCTTCATTCATTCTATTTTGCATCATAAGTGCTATAAGAGCTATATCAATAAAGGCTAAAAGAAATATCCATACAAAAAATGATATACCAAGAGCCATTTCTGATGACTTGACAAGAGATGAGATGAAAAATGCTATGCCTAAAAAGGCAGAACTCATAGCAAAAAGAAGACCTGTATATAGAAAAAATATATTCCAAGGAACATCAGCACCTTTAAATACTCCATATATAATTGCAAATGCCATAGCCATAAATACAGGTAAAAATACAGTAATAAAACGCCCAAATACTTTACCCCAATAGTACTGTTTCAGAGAAATAGGGAACGATAGCATATACTCCAATATATGACTATCTCTATCTCCAGATATAGAACGAACAGTTGTTATAAGTATGAAAATAGGTAATATAATTATGGTTACTTGAATATACATTAAGAGTAATCTACTTAAACCAGAAAAACCCATAACTTGTGACTCTGTAATACCTGCTATAAAAAACATAGCTATGAGTCCACCAAAAACTAATGAGTAGATGATAAACCAATTTGCTCTAATTGACTCTTTAAGGTCAAGATATGCAATCAATAGTAAATTTTTAGTACTATGCACTAGTATCTCCTTTCATTGTTTCTTTTCTCAATTTCAAACACTCTTCTGCTAATCTCTTCAAAATCTATAACCTCTTCACCTTTTTTAATGCTTTCTTTACTCTTATGTGCTGCAAATCCATAAGCCATAGGAGTTACATTATTAGTATCATAAAATGCTTTTCGTGCATCTATCCATTTACCTGTATCAACATCTGTAATCCAAATTTTCGCATTAGATGACCACTCTATTTTTTCATCATCAAACCATAAAACTACACAACCAATATCATCAAACATATATGATCTACTATTAGATAGGTTTATAACTTGAACAGCATGTTTTCTTTCACTTACTACCATTTTACATCGTTGGCACATATCTCTGTCCCAGTGAACTTCATTTAGTGTAGATGGATCTTTTTTTTCACATCCTATAAAAAGAGAGATAGAAGTTATTAAAATAAGTAGTTTAAATAGTTTCATCACTAGTTATCTTTCCTAAGTCCATATAAATCTCTCTATTTACAATACCATCTACCTCTTCTAGTCTGTGGGTAACAAAGAGTGATAGTTTATTTTCTTCTTTTTCTTTAATAAGTCTATAGAAGTCATCTCTAGCTTTTGGATCAAGATTAGCTGTTGGTTCATCATAAATCATAATCTCACTCTCTTTAGCTAATGAAACAGCAATAAGAAACTTCTGTTTCATACCTCCAGAGAGTTTAAAAAAAGATTTATTAAGATTTGGTTTAATATCTAATTTCATTTGAGATGCATAGTGATAGATCAGCTCTTTGTTAACATCAGAACTTTTACATATATATGAGATGAGTTCTGATAGACTCAGCTTTATAGGTGGTGGAAGTTGTGGCACAAAACTAACAGAGTGTAAAATATCTACTCTCTTTTTAATAGGGTCTAGTCCATTTATTCGAACTTGCCCACTTGTTGGATGGTAATATCCCATAATAAGACGAATAAGAGTAGTTTTACCTGCCCCATTTGCTCCCATAAGTGCAATAGCATCACCCTTACTAAATGTTGTAGAGACAGCATCTAGGGAGACAGTTTTACCAAATTTTTTTGTTAAGTTATCTATCTCTATCATTTATAGTCCTAAAATATTTCATAAATTGTACTAAAAAATTATGGTGTATTAGATGATTTTATTGAAAATCAAAAAATTACTACACCAAACCTTTTAATCTAAAATCAAATTTTAAAGCATCTGCATGGCAAACATCTATACATCTTCCACATAGTGTACAGTCAGCACCTGTTATATACTCTCTCTCTATTCCCTCTTCTTCTCTTTGCTTATCGTATTTAGCTTTTGTAATCTCTAGTACTTGATTTTCAAAACATACATCATGACAAACCATACAGCTATCGCAGTTATCGTTCCATTCTACTCTTAGAGCAGATACTTTTCCTATCATCCCATAAGTAGTTCCTATAGGGCATACATAGCTACACCAAGCACGACGAGAGAAAAACACTTCTATAAGAAAAACAACTAAAACCCAACCTAGAGCCAATGACCAACCATAAGCCATCATACGACTCAATATTCCTACAGTACTTATAGTCTCAAATACTAGATAACCACTAGTAAATGCCATAACTAAAAATCCTACCCAAAAGATATATTTTACTCTATGATCAAATTTTCTTGATTTAATAATTTTCTTTTTTACAAGAGTATTGTGTAATTTTTCTCCATACTCACTTAGTATGCCATAAGGACATACCCAAGCACAGTAAGTTCTTCCTCCAACAAGTAAGTATAGTAGAACAATAGTAACTGTACCAATAATTACATTTGTAGGTATATGATATGTTGCTAACCAAACTTCAAGAGTTGCAAAAGGGTCTATCATGTGAAAGCCTAAAAATCTTGATCCATTTAGTGTTCCTTCAAGCATTTGCAGGTCTATAAAAAATGAGAGAAAGAAAAGAAGGTGTATTGAAATAACCAATATCCATCGTTTCATTCTATAGCTAAATCTTTTTTTACCATCTTTTGTAGTAGAAAAAAAAGTTGACCAAAATGAAGTGTTTTTTATAGTCTCTCTATTGCTGTACTTATCCATTATTTAACCTTTTACCAAAACTGTTTGCATTTTGTTTAAAAAGTATTATCATAGTAAATATCTATGATAATACTCAACTTACTTTTGTGCTGCTGCTCTTGCTGGAAATTCACCTATTTCATCGGCAAATCTTCTTAAATCTTCTTCATTTAAATTCATTAGAAGACCTTTCATAATCATATTTTCTTTTCTTCCTGCTTTGAAGTCAATAAGATTTTTATATAATTTATCTGCATCTTGACCAAAAAGTTTAGGACCCATTAAAGCTTTTCCATTTTGCTCTCCTGAACCATTTACACCATGGCAAGATGAACATTTACTTTTGTACTCATTTGATACTTTAAATGCACCAGCATTTCCAGCTTTATCTCTAAGAGCTGTTAGTTTATCCATCTCTTTTTTTCTATCATCTTTCTCCTGAAGCTTAGCACTTACAGCACTATTTGCTTTATCTCCTAAGTCTTTTATAACTTTTCCAAGTTCACCACCATGATAGGCATGACCACCATTAAATGTAAAGACCATAAGTCCCACTATACCAAGAGTTAAAACGCCTACTATTATATTTTTCATACTATTTCCTTAAATCTTTTATTTTTATGTTAAATTTATATATCTCATCTGCTAATCCTCTTATCTCATCTTCGCTCATTTGATTAATAAGCGCAGTCATAAGAACATTAATTTTTTTACCACTTTTAAAATCAGCTATTGAATTAAATATATCATCTGAACTTTTTCCTAGAAGTGATGGTCCAATAACACCATTTGCATAGTCATCATGACAAGCAGAACATTTAACCATAAATTTCTTACTTAACTTTTTTACAAGCATTGAGATTTGTATCTTCTCATAAGGACTTCGTATATTCATATTTGCTTCAATAGCAGTTCTAGGTTTTACTCTTACTGAAGCATCTTTATTTGCAGGTACAGAGTTAGGATCATATTCACTTTTTATATTGTAATCATAGTAATACTTGTCTTTTTTACCATTTTTATTGATTATTTGTTTCTTCTCTTCAACTTTAATTTCTTTTGAATTATTATTTTCAACAACTTCTATTTGAAGAGTTTTATTTTGAGTAATTGGCTCTTTTTTTATCTCTTTTTTTTGATTGTCATCACCACAACCTGTAAATAAAAGAAGAACTGAACCTAAAATAATAGCTTTTATATTTGTATTTTTTATCATGAGTTTTTTCCTTTCTCATACTGTTCAGCGTAAGATACTCTAGGTTTAATAACAATAGATGGTTTTGATGTAGGACAAACCTCTTCACATGCACCACAACCTATGCAACCATCATAAATCTCTGGTCTTTTACCACCTTTACTATCTGGAACCATGGCAATAGCAGACATAGGATTTGGAATTGGACACATATCTGCACATAGTGTACACTGTTTACCCTCAAAGCTATTTAGTTTTTCTAGTATTTCAATCTCATTTTGAGTTACATTATTTACAGAGTTTGTAAACTTATGCATTTTTGTACTAAAACCTTTTGATATAGGTGTATTTGTAATAGCTAAACAAGTATCTGGAAACTCTAATACAGCTATTCCCATGTGTATATCTTCTGGTTTTTCACAATCATGAGACAATGCACCTGTAGGACAAGCTAAAACACAAGGTACACCTTTACAAGCCCAACAACCTCTAACTGTTGCATCTATAAATGGAGTTCCAACACCATGTCCTTTACCCCAGTCAGATAACTCTATTGAGTGATATGGACATACTTGTAAACATTGACCACATTTAATACAAAGACCTAAAAACTCATCTTCTTCTACAGCACCAGGAGGTCTAAGTCTTGTCTCTTTGTCTAAAAGGTATGGACTAAGACCCACACCACCTGCCAATACAAGACCTAAAACACCCATGGTTGAGTATTTTATAAATTCTCGTCTATCTGTTTGTACTTTTGCCATTGTTACCCTTTCAACTTTACTTTAGGTTTTTTATCTTCAAGTAGGAAAACTGGCTCTGAAAATGGTGCTAGTTTTGCTAAAAAATTTAATAGAGAAATTACAGGTGAAGCGTAAAAAAATTTTACACTTGGATTATAAGTCCATAGTTGATCTGCATATTGATAAACTTTATGAGGAGTATCTCCTATATTATCACTATTTCTATCAAACCCTGTATAGTTATCCCAAAAATTACCCTCAATTTTATTTTCATTTGTTCTACTTCCTCGACTATCACTTAGAATATCTTCAATATTACCCATAATAGTATTATTTGTAATAATATTGTCTTCACTCAATGAGTGAAAATGTAGAGCTTCAGCATTATATAGAACTTTGTTGTTTTCTATCCAATTATGAGTCCCTGGTTCAAATGGAGATCTATCTATATATAAGCCTTGGGCATTGTATAGGATAGTATTATCTCTAAGTATAAAGTTTGAAACATCCTTTAACCCTATGCCCATACCTGTAGCACCTAGTGAACTCTTTATAACATTACCTGTTGCAATTGTATCTTTAGAATACATAAAAAATATACCTACAGAGTTATGTTGATATGTATTGTTTTTAACAATATTTTTACCTGCATACATAAAATGAAGAGAGTAACGATTATACTCACCAAAATTCTCTTCTATAAGATTACCATGAGAATACCAAACTACCATATCTCTTGATTTGATGAGTCTATTTTTTCTAATTATGTTATCATTACTATACCATAGTCTAAGACCATCACCTCTAAGACCTAAGTCTAAATCTTTAGATGTAATAGTATTGTTTGAGATAATACTATTATTTGTCATCTGTAAATCTATACCAAATAGGCAATCATCTATTATACAATCACTTATCTCACACTGTTTAGCACTATTTACTTTAATAGCAGCATCAAGAGAATGTGAATAGCTACCACTATTTAATATAGTCAAATTTTTAAGAGTAACAAATGAACTTCCAATAGTGATTACTGTACCATTACCCTCTCCATCTATAATTACACCAGCCTCTTTACCTATAATAGTTAGAGGTTTATTTATAACTATACTTCCACTATATCTACCTTTTGGTAGTTTTATAATTGAGCCATTAGGAGCTTTATCTATAGCTTCTTGTAAAAGATTAGCATTTAATATACTTAACATTGATAATATAGTTATAATTAATCTAATCAAATTTTTACCTTAAAATCTATTTAACACATATTATGCGTTAGTCTCTCTAAGTGCTTTTTGTCTAGCAAAAAATGCCAATAGACTCAATAGTGATATAGCAACTAAAAGATAAAATCCAATAGTTGGATAAGAGTGAGTTGTAAATTGTGCAATTTTACCATCTCCAAATACTGTTGGCATAAACGGTTTTATTTTAAATGCCCCCCAGTCGTGTAGATTGTGACCAAACCAATATAACCAATATGAGTAATCAGCTATAAATAGCAAAGGTAATGAAATTGGTATTAGCATAGCATAAGAGAGTATTTTAACATCATAAGCTATGAAAAATATCATTAGAAGTGATAAAAGTAATAGAGCATAAATTCCTATTTCTCTTTCAAAATGACCACCAACCCACATAGGATCCATTCCTACATAGTGGTTAATTGTATTCATCTCATGTACTTCTCCAGAGAAACCATCAAAGTGAAAGAAAACAGGTATTCCTTCTGGAAATGCCTCTTTAGGATAGTTTGGAGCTTCAAGCGAAACTGCCCATATAGGAAGCGATGCTGCACCTATCTCTGATGAATTTTCTATCATTAAGTCTAAATTGTTATGTGCCTCTTTAGGTGTTGCAATACTTTTGTATCTACCTTTATTGTAGAGGTTCCATGTAGACTTTGCAATACTACTAATCTCTTCAGTTTTACCTTCATCAATTTTGTTTAGCGTATTGTGAAAAGTGATCATAGGCAGTGTAAATGCGAATGTTAAAATAAGAAGTGCTAACGAAGCAAATATTTTTGATTTCATAAAACTAGGGTGCATATTTTTCCTTTTATATTAGACTTATTTGTAAAATTACTATTTTAATAGTTAAGCCTATATTGTAATTAAAAATATTATATCTAAAGTGTTGTAAAAGTAAATTGACAAATATCAACAATGTAGTTAAAATTATAAAAATTATAATCTAATATTATGTTTAAATCTATTTAAGGGGTTTTATATAAAGAAAGTTGAGTTGTAGAAAATGAGAAATAATATGCCAAAGGACAAAGCCTTTGACATTACTATTAAAAGAGATTAGCGTTTTCGTCAATCCATTTAAAGTATTCTATAATATCTTTGATATCTTCACTACTCATGTGCTGGTTAGGCATTTTTAAGTTGAAGTAATCAATCATCCCTTTTACATAAGGGTCAGCATACATTTTTTTAGGGTTTGCAACAAAACTACTAACCCATTTTTCAGGATTTTCGTGTCTTTGTAAAACACCTGTTAAGTCTGGACCAGATGATACTTTACCAATTACATGACAACCAGAACATCCACCCTCATCGAAGGCTCTTGCTCCACGCTCTGCAGATGTAGATTGTTTAGTAGCAATAAGTCTAACTAGTGCATCTTTAGCTCTAATACCAACATCAGCTGTTTTAACCATTAGTTGCCAAATCATATTTTCAAAAAGAATAGCTTTATCTAAGTCACCTGCTTTTACAGCTTCATCAGATTTTGCTTTTTGCTCTTTAATTTGACCATATTGTGCAAATGCATCATCAACAAGATCAGCAACTACTTTATGTTCACTAAAGTTATTATCTTTTAAGAATTTAACAACAGATTGAATAACAGCATCAGTTGCAGTATTAACAGCTACTGTTTTGTCATATTCTGCTTTAAGCTCTTCAGGAGACATACTTTTCATTTTAAGTTTTTGTGCAGACTCATACTTTTTGTTAGGGTCTTTAACCATAAGGTAACCCATCATCTCTAAGTGAAGTGCTGAACAGAACTCTGTACAGTAGTAAGGAAATACACCTTCAATATCTGCTTTAAATTTAAGCTCGATTGTTTCACCTGGCTCTAGTGAACCGTGAATATTAAAGTTATCAACGGTAAATCCATGAGTTTCATCTTGTGCTCTCTCAAGGTTTGTAAGATAAAAAGTAACTTCATCACCTTTATTTACAGTAACTCTCTCAGGGTTTATATGAGATCTTACAAGTGTAGCATAGACTTTAACTTTATTACCTTCTCTCTCAACTCTCTCTTGACCAGCAAGTGTTTTACCTACATGAATTTCACCTGTTTTAGAGTTTGTACCCATTTTATATCTTACTTTAGGGTGTAATTTAGACGCCCTAATTGCAACAGCTTGGTGAGGTTCACCTAATGGTAGAGGCATATCTACAAGTAAATCCATAGTTTTACCACTAATATCAATTAGTTGGTGGTTTTGTGGGTGAAGAGGTCCAACATTTTGGAATCTATCAATTGCCAATTTGTTAAGTGAAATAATATATTTCCCTTGAGGATCAGCAGATTTACCCTCCATACCACAAAGGTGTCCAACATTGTAGTGTACATTCTCTTTATCAAGTACTTTAAGTGTTTTATAGTTCCATTTTACAATTTGACTATCAACATAAAGTGATGTATAAATTTCGCCATCTACATTAGAGTATTGATTATGTAATGGTCCAAGACCCAATTCAACTTGTCCATGAAGTGACTCTTTCATATCAAGGATAGGTATACCATAAGGATCTTTACCTGCATACTTTTTATCATCAATAAGCTTTTTAATTTTACTCCATTTATATACTGAAGCATGAGTATCTAGTTTACCACAAACTGTAATATATTCACCATCAGGAGATACATCTACACCATGAGGAGATTTAGGCTCAGGAATAAGGAATAGTGCATCATTTTTTACAGCTACATCCATAGGTATAACTCTCATACCATTAATTACTTTTACATTAGCTTCATCTTTTGCAAGTTTTGCAAGTTTTTCCCAATTATAAACATGTAAGAAGTCAGTGTCAAATCTACTACAACCAGCTTCAAATGGAGGCATTCCTACTTCAATACCACCTGTATACATCTCTGTATTAAATGAGTTAGTAAAGCCCCAACCATAAGATGCACCTTTTCCTGCATCAGATAAATCTTGCATGTATGGAGGTAATTCTAAAGTAAATGAATCATCAGGGATAATTCTACCTTTATCACTATTAAATTTCCATAAAGTAATACCACCTCTATATGTCTCTTTATACTCTTCTATAGGATGATAGTTATTATCAAAAGGTGCAGCATATTGACATGCTTCTAAGATATATTCAGAATTTGGAGTAAAAAATGCACCACCATGATCTGATTTGAAGACAGGGTTTACAACAATCTGTTTTGTTTCAAAATCTTCTAAGTCAATTACTGCAATTCTAGGGTTAGCTTTATCATTGATAACTAACCATTTACCATCATATTTACCATCTTTTTCAGAAAGTCCAGGGTGGTGTGTATCTCCCCAGTTAATCTCTCTACCTCTAACATTACCTTGTCTAAGTACTTTAAGTGAATCCTCATCATACCCATACCCTTGCCAAGGCTCAGGTGTAAATACAGCGATATATTTTAAAATTCTCATAGATGGTACACCATATACAAGCATCTGTCCACTCTGTCCACCAGAACTAAATACAACAAACTCATCTCTACCACCAGTAGGGTTATAAGTTTTTGCTGCACGGATAACATCGTTCTCTGTTAAGCCTCTATCTTTCATAACTTTTTCTAAAGCACCTGAACCAAAAACTGTTGTAGCAGTTAATGCAGAACCTAGAAAGAGTGTTGAAAGTTTGTTTAACTTCTTACTCATTTTTCTTCTCCTTTTAATATATACTATTTTAAAAACAACTCTTTAAAAAGTATTAAGATTGCCATTTAATAACTCAAAAATTATTAAACACACCTAATTATAACTAATATAGATAATAAATATAATTGACATGTATCAATAAATTAACACTAATTTAACAATTAAATTATGATGATTTTTTCTGATTTTCTACTAATTCAGTTAAAAACTCTTCTAATGAGTATCTTTGTCTATAGTCTGGTATCATTATATGTACTAGTATATCTCCTAAATCTGCTACTACCCACTCATCACTTGCATCTGAATGAAAAAATGTTTCACCTAGTGGTTTTAATTCATCTTTTAAATAAGTAAAAAGGGCTTGTGTATGCTTAAGGTTTAGTGAGTTTGCAATAACTACACGGTCTGCTATGTAGTCTGCGTCTTCTAGGTTAAATACCTCTATCTCTTCAGCTTTTTTACTATCTAGTACTTTTATTATGTTCTCTACTCTTGTGTCTAATGTCATTTTATTTTTTCCTTTTAATATCTGTTTTACAGATTTTTTTATTTTACTATCAATATATTTTAACTCTAGTTGGTCTCTAATTTTTGTTGAACTAACTTTATGGTTAACTTCTAAAATTTTGTAGTTTTTAAGATGATTAGTATTTAAATCATAACTATCTCTAGTTGCTATAACCCAAGTTATATTTTCATTTAACCATTTAAATTCATGCCAAAATTTTAAAGATATAAGATTGTCTGAGCCTATTATTAGATATTTTACTTCAAATTTTTTTTGAAAATATCTTATTGATTGAGAAGTTTTTACACTTTTACCCTCTTTGATCTCGTAATCACTCACGACAACTTTTTCTTTTTTTTCAAATATTATTCTGCACCATTCTAACCTTTGAGAAGCATCTGCTAATGAAGAGCTTTTAAAAGGGTTTAAGTACGCAGGTAAGACTATAAGTTTGTCTATATCTAATTTGTCAACAGCATTTTTTACAATGCTTTGATGTCCAAAGTGTGGAGGGTCGAAACTACCACCAAATATTGCTACTGTAGGCTTAGGTATATTAACCAAATGCTAACCTCATTTACTGTAAAATCATGTAATTTTAACATAACTTTACAAAATAGTAGTTATAAACAAAGGGAAGATATGGCTGTAAAAGTAGCAATAAATGGTTTAGGTAGGATTGGAAGATGTGTAGCTCGTATAATTGCTGACAGAAGTGACATAGAACTAGTAGCTGTAAATGCTAGTGGCTCTGAACAGATGTTAGAGTATAACCTTAAGTATGACTCAGTTCATGGTAGAAGAGATGATGTTAGTGTAAAAGATGGTTATGTAAATATTGGTACTACAAAAGCTAAAATATTTGCTCAAAGAGAACTTAGTGAAATTGACTTTGCTTCAACTGGTGCAGAGGTGGTTTTAGAGTGTACAGGTGCTTTTTTAACAGCGCAAAGTGTACAACCATATTTAGATAATGGCATACAAAAAGTACTATTTTCAGCACCTGCTAAAGATGATACAGCTACATTTGTTATTGGTGCGAATGAAGCTGAATATAATGGTGAAACTATTGTCTCAAATGCCTCTTGTACTACAAATGGTTTAGCACCAGTAGCAAAAGTTTTAGAAGATGCATTTGGCATAGAAAAAGGTCTTATGACTACTATTCACTCATATACATCTTCTCAACCAATCTTAGATGCAAAACATAAAAAAGACCCTAGAAAAGGTCGTTCAGGTGCTACAAACTTAGTACCAACTACTACAGGTGCTGCAAAAGCCATTGCCAAAGTACTTCCATCTTTAACTGGTAAGTTAAATGGTCAAGCTATTAGAGTTCCTACTCCAGATGTATCTTTAGTTGATTTAACAGTAACCTTAAATAATGATGCTTCACTTGAAGGTGTTAAAAAAGCATTTAAAGATGCTTCAGAGGGATCACATAAAGGTGTACTTGGTGTAGATGAAGAGTATAGAGTTTCTCAAGATTTTGTTGGTGAAGAGTTGAGTAGCGTAGTTGCTATGGATACCATACAAGTCATAGATAACAACATGGTTAAGGTATTAGCTTGGTATGATAACGAGTGGGGTTACTCTTGTCGTTTAGTAGATATGGCTATACTCATTAGTAAAAAATAAGGGACTATAATTTGAAAACACTAAAAGATTTAAACATTGATGGAAAAAGAGTATTTATAAGATGTGACTTTAATGTACCCAAAGATGAGTTTGGAAACATTACAGACGATAGAAGAATTCGTTCAGCACTACAGACTATTCGTTACTGTATAGACAGAGACTGTAAAGTTATACTAGCTTCACACTTTGAGAGACCAGAACCAGGTAAGTATGAAGATAAATATTCACTCAAACCTGTTGCTAAAAGACTCAATACTCTTCTTAGAATAAAAAATCAATTTTATATGGCAGATGATGTTGTAGGTGAAGACGCTAAAGCTATAGCATCTAAAATGGAAGCTGGAGATGTACTACTATTAGAAAATCTTCGTTATGAAGCTGGGGAAACTAAAAACGATAAAGCATTTGCTAAAGAGTTAGCATCTTTTGCAGACATCTATGTAAATGATGCTTTTGGTGCTTGTCATAGAAAACATGCCTCTATTTATGCTATTGCACAAGAGTTTGATATGGACTCAAAAGCAGCAGGTTTTTTAATGAGCAAAGAGATTAACTTTTTTGGTAGAGTTCTTGAAAATCCTGTACGACCTTTTGTTGCAGTTGTTGGTGGGTCAAAAGTCTCTGGTAAACTACAAGCACTTACAAACCTAGTAAATAAAGTAGATAAAGTTATTATTGGTGGTGGTATGGCATTTACTTTTCTTAAAGCACAAGGTTATGAGATAGGTACATCATTAGTAGAAGATGATCTACTTAATGAAGCTAGAGATATTATGGATAAGGCACATAGTTTAGGTGTTAAGTTCTACCTACCTGTTGACTTTGTTGTTGCTCCTGAGTTTTCAGAAAATACGGCTGTTAAATACTTACCATCACAAGAGATTCCTAAAGATTGGATGGGACTAGATACTGGACCAGCCTCTTCAAGACTCTTTAGAGAAGTACTTAATGATGCTCAAACTATTATTTGGAATGGTCCTATGGGCGTTTATGAGATGGATAAGTTCTCAAAAGGTAGTCTTATGATGTCTCATCATATAGCAGAGACTCACGCTACAACCATTGTAGGTGGTGGTGATACAGCAGATGTTGCTCAAAGAGCAGGAGATGTTGATGAGATGACATTTGTAAGTACAGGTGGTGGTGCTAGTTTAAAACTGATTGAGGGTATCAAACTTCCTGGTCTTGAAGCTTTAGGAGAATAAATCTATGATATATGCTGCTAACTTTAAAACTAACCACACAAGAGAGAGTACAAAAGTCTATATGGACTCTTTAAAAGCTAAACTTGAAGAGAAAAAAGAGGAAGATAGAGTATTGATTTTTCCTCCTCTAACAGCTCTTGATAATTTCAATAGTGACTTTACCATAGGCACTCAAAATGCTTATCCATGTACAAATGGTGCATTTACAGGAGAAGTAGGTTTAGAACAACTTGAAGAGTTTAACATAAAAACTATTCTTATAGGACACAGTGAAAGAAGAGAAATTTTAGGTGAAACTCAAGAAGAGATAGCTAAAAAGTTTGCATTTTTTAAAGATCAAGGTTTTGAGATAGTTTACTGCATAGGTGAACCTCTTAAAATTCGTGAAAAAGGTTTTGAATCACTTATGAAATATCTATTAGCACAATTTAATGGTATAGATTTGAGTTATGAAAAACTTATCATTGCTTATGAACCTATATGGGCAATAGGTACTGGTAAGTCTGCTACTGTTGAGGATATATCTACAACACATAGAGCATTGAAGAAGGCTATAGATAATAAACCACTACTTTATGGTGGTTCTGCTAAGCCTGAAAATATTAAAGAGATAACTTCTATTGCTGGAGTAGATGGTGTTTTAGTTGGTTCTGCTTCTCTTGATACAGATAGTTTTTCAAAGATGATATTGTTATAAAATAGAGATGCTATATTTATATAGCATCTTATAGACTACTCTTTTTCTTCTTTCGTAACGCAGATATCACAATAACGCTTTTTAAATATAAATTTAAGTATAAAATCTTTTGTCATAAGTGCAAGAGAGTAGACCCAAAGCAGATCCATAATTATATTAGACTTATAATCCAAGCCATAAAGTAGAATTGGCCATCCTATGAGTATAATATATTTCATATAGTAGAAAAAAAGTATACCTACACCATAAATTTCTTTAAAAATTTTCACTAGATCTTAACCGTTAAAATTTGGTGTGCCATCTGCTTGATGAGTGGCATTCTCTTTAGCTGCTTCTTGTTCTGCTTCATACGCCATCATCTGTTGACGCACTTCATTTATCTGCTCTGGAGTTACATTATCTTCACTAGACCATGCTATTTCAATTTCATTATTATATTTTTGACCCATTATTTCAATTTTTTGAGCATACTCATATACATCTAAACATATCTCCATACTATCATCTTCCATAGTATCGCTAAGTTCTATATACCATCGTCCAAGTGGATTAGACTTTATAACAGATTCTATTATTGTTGACATTTAAAACCTCTTTTTCAAATCGCCATTATAGACAATCTTTCTAGGATCTACATTATCATCATTTAACATAGATGGTACAATGTCCTCTTTTTCTAGTTTTTTTATCTCTTCATCTAATTGATCTTCCTGATATGTCATCATCATATCAGCTGCTATGATATTTGGAAGTATCTGTATAGCTACTAATTTTTCTATCTCTTCTTCTACATCTTTACCCTCAACGGTTACTATTATCTTACCTTTTGGGTCATGTAAGTGATAATCACAAACTCCACTTGCTTTTAAACTCTCAATAACACTCTCAACATTTTGAGGTAGTGTTTGTACTACTATACTTGAAATATTCACTTTAACTCTCCTTTATTATTTGTTTTATATCAGGTGCTAAAAGAACACCACTTGAGTGATAAATCTTTGTTTGTGCATCTTCATATATTATCATAGTTGGTAACTCATACACATCATAACCCTCTGCTAACTCTGGTGACATATCTGTATCTACCATAAGTATGCTTATGTTATTTAAATCTTCATCTATCTCTTCAAGTTCACACTCTAATGCATGACAAGGTTCACAATGCTCTGAGCCAAACTTGATTATAACTGTATCTTTTTTTTCAAAAGCTGAGCTTAACTCTTTAAAAAAACTATCTTCATCTACTTCTATTATTGCCATTATAAGCTCCAGTAGTTTATGTGGTTATCATCACTAGCTGTAAATAGCTCTTTTTCATTAATAAATAAAATATTAGTTAATGTTGCTCTATGTGAACCTAATGTAAATAGATCAGATTTACTTTGAGTATCGAATAAAAGAACATTATTATTTTCATCTACGGCATACGCACCTATCTTTCCACTAGGACTTAATCCAGCACTATATATGAGAAATGAAGCATTTTTGTAATATGCTTGAGTACTATTTTTGTAGTATATAGCTGCTCTTCTATCTTGTCCTGCTGTTATAAAAGTATTGTTTTTAAAATCAACTTGAAATATGTTATCTACATTTTGACCTTTAAGTACTTTTATAGTTTTACCATCTTTAATATTTATAAGACTTAATTCTCCACTCTCATCAGCTAAGATTAGTTCGTCTTTTTTCTCATTTAATGAAAAGTTAGAAAATTTAGAAGCTGATACTTGTACTCTATATACAGCTTTTTTATTTTTTATATCATATAAAATAATCTCATTGCTTAGTAAAGCAATTATAAGATGATTCTCATCTACAAATTTTGATTTAGCTATAGTATATGAGTCTGCTACTGTTATTATTTCATTCAGTTTAGAGTTTTCATAAATATGTACTCGTCTATAACCCATTTTACCTTGAGATGTTATCATAATTTTATTATTAATTACATCTAAGGAGTAAATTTTAGATTCTATTTCATCACCTACAAAATCTTTTATATTTGGTACTTTTATACTATTGATTAATTTTCTCTCTTGAGTATCATATATATCAACAATTCCATCAGCAGTTGCTGCATATAGTTTTGCATCTTTATAGACTAAGTCTGTAACTCCACCACTACCTTCATAGATAAAAGTTGGTTTTAAAATATCTGCATTTAAATTAAAAATAAATAGTATAGATATTATTATGTAACGCATTTTGTTCCTTTGAGTAATATTTGGTGATAAGATTATATCTTAATAGTTATTGCATTTGTAGGACAACGGGTAATGCAAAAACCACAAGCTGTACATTTATTTTGATCTATCTCTGGTCTAAACATACCTAAAAATTCAATGGCATTATCTATGCATGGCTCTTTGCATGAGAAACACATAGTTTGATTCCAGCTTAAACATTTGAGTATATCTATCTCTATAGTAGCATCTATATTTTTTCTATTTTCTATTTGAAGTACATTGAGTTCACAAGCTTCTGCACACTCATCACAGAATGTGCAGCCAGTAGGTGTGGTTAAGTCAAGAGTAGGTGTTCCATCTTCTAAAATGATAATAATATTTTCATCACATGATGTAACACACTTTTTATCTTCACACTCAATACATTTTTCAAACTCTTCTTCTTGAAGATAGTATGGTGGTCTGATAACACTCTGTTTAACATCCTCTTTAGACTCTTTTCTAAAAGATGATGTTAAAGAGTTAAATAGCTCTCTTCTTTCCATTTTTGTCCCTACTTTTACTTTTTATAATTAGTGTTTAGTCCAAGTACTAGCACCTGCAGCAGAGTTTTTATTTGCTCTATCAGCGTCAGTTACAATTGAATTACCTTCACCAACTGTTGCTAAATCATCAGTCATATGGTCATACCATGTTGAAGTAGTTTTACCATTTTTCTCAGAGAATCCACCCTCAAATGTATTAGATACAACTAAGTCACCTCTTGATTGTGGTGCGTGACATTGAGAACAGTTAAATCTAGCCATAGATAGTTTATCTGAAGCTTTAGAGATAGCTACTTCATTTTTATAGTTATCAATTACCTTACTAAACTCTTTACCATCAAATTTATGTTTTGGTCTAAAGTTTGTAAAGTGAGACTTTGGAATAGGTGTTGCACCTACGGCTGCTGCACTCTCTGGCATGTGACAAGATATACACTGGTTATTATCTCTTTTAATTGGAAGTAGACCCTCTACAGAGTGAGGAATCATTGGTGGTGCATCTTGAAATGCTCTCTCTAATCTTTTAGATGTACCAGGTGCATCTGAACCATAATTAGTTTTAGTTCCTGCTGTATCTGCCTCTTCACTATAAAGGTCAGTTTTTCTTAAACCAAGTACAACCTCTTTTACCTCTTTTTTATTTCCAAGGTCATCTTTAGATATTCTATCTGCTGTATTTACCGTAGCATCAATATTAACATGTGTTACTTCACTAGCATTTAGTGCTGAAACAAGTAAAGAACCTAATGCGATTACTTTTAAAACTTTTGTCATTTTTTTTCCTCCTATTACTATGTCTTAATTACTTAAGATAATTTCGTATATTAAATTTAAGAGCATCATCATCACAGACATCTATACAGCGACCACAGTTGGTACACTCTCCATCTGTAACCATAATACTCTTTTTGTTTATCATGTGTAGTACATGATTTTCAGGACACACAACTTTACACTTCATACATGCAGTACAAGCTTCATGGTCATGGTCGACTCTAATAAGACTAGCTTTACCTATGAGTGAATATGTTGCACCTAAAGGACAAAGGTGTCCACACCACCCATTTCTAACACCAAATAGATCAAAAAGAAAGATAGCTATTACAACAGAAATACCAGCACCAAAACCAAAAATAATACCTCTTTGCATAATGGTTATAGGACTTAAAACTTCAAATGCAGCAATACCTACTACAGCAGAGACTATGAGACCTAGTACCATTATCCAGTACCTAGCACTTCGTTTAATAAATCTGTAATTAACCTCTTCTTTATCTAGTTTTAACTTTCGTCTTAACCAGTTTGCTAAATCTGTTACCATGTTTATAGGACATACCCAAGAACAAAATGCTCTTCCTCCTACTACAAAGTAGAAGAGAGTAATAATAGCTGCTCCAATAAGTACATCAGCACCAAGAACAAAACCAGTAGCTAACACTTGAAGTGTAGTATATGGATCTGCTAAAGGTATGGTTTCAAATAGTAGAGATGAACCAAATGTACCAGATAAAATATTTAAACCATAAACATTTGCTGCAAAATATAGAAACAATATACCAATCTGTGTTACTCTTCTTAGAAGTAAGTATTTAATATTTTTCATTAATATAACTCCCCAGAATTAAGGTAACCAGATGCTGTTCCCTCTTTAGAGAGTTCAGTAGTTGTCTCTTCAGCTTCTGCATTTTCTATACGCTTCTCATCATTTTTATCCCAGCCTTTAACATAGTGGTCTCCAGCTTTACCTTTTGAAACTTCATTTGGAAGTACAAATATGGCAGGTTTTTCAGTAACACAAGCAATTTCACAAAGACCACAACCAGTACATGCATTGTCATTGACTATTGGTAACATAAATGTATGTTTACCAGTTCGCTCATTTCTATGCATCTCTATGGTTATAGCTTCTCCTAAAAGAGGGCAAGCTCTGTAACAAGCATCACACTGAATACCCCAAAATGCTATGCAAGACTCTTTGTGTACTACAGCTAAACCCATTCGTGCTTTGTTAATATCTAATTCACCTGATTCATTAGAAACAGATGCTTGATTTAACGCACCAGATGGACATACAGGTACACAAGGTATATCTTCACACATATAGCAAGGAACATCAGTAGGAATAAAGTATGGTGTACCAATTAACTTATGGTCACCACCTTTTGCCATTTTAAGAGTTCCCTCTTTGGCAAGACCTGTCTTTCTATCTATGTTAGTATCTCTGTTTTGGCAAGCTTCAGCACATAAACCACACTTAATACAAGCAGTTAAAAAATCATCTTCTTTAATTGCTCCTGGTGGTCTTAGTACCAATGGTGATGCTTTAACTTCATCACTATAGCCACTCCACAACAATCCACCAAGAGCTGTTAAGCCTACGCTTTGAAGGGTCGTCGCTATAAACTTCCGTCTATTGTTGTTGGAGTCAGCCATCTACTTATACCTTATAAATTTTAACAGCACACTTCTTGTAGTCTGTCTGTTTAGACATAGGACAAGTAGCATCAAGACATACTTTGTTAATGAATACTTTTTCATCAAACCAAGGAACAAATACAAGACCACGAGCTGGTCTGTTACGACCTCTAGTTTCAACTCTTGCTTTAACTTTACCTCTTCTTGATTCAACCCATGCAAGACCACCTTGTTTAAGACCTTTTGCTTTAGCGTCTTCTGGGTGCATATAACATAGTGCTTCTGGAACAGCTCTATAAAGTTCTGGAACTCTCATAGTCATAGTACCTGAATGCCAATGCTCAAGAACTCTACCTGTACATAACCAAGTATCATAAGTTTCATCTGGCATTTCAGGAGGATCCATATATGGTCTAGCAAATATCTTCGCTTTGTTAGGAAGAGCTTTTTTACCAAGTTTTTTATCTGGACCAGTTAAGCTACCTTGTAGAAGGTTTTTAGCAAGTTTTCCATAGAATGCATGTGTATTGTCTGTACCTTTAGCTGCTTTAGCTGCATACGGGTCATACTTAACATTAAATCTCCACTGAGTCTCTTTACCATCAACAACTGGCCATTTAAGTCCTCTAACCTTATGGTACATATCAAATGGTGCAAGGTCATGCCCATGCCCTCTTGTAAATGCTGCATACTCTTCAAATAGGTATTTATGAATAAAGAAACCATAACCTTTCCACTCTTTACCATCTGAACCGATTACTTTTCTACTATCTCCTAGAGATTCAGTATCATCATAACCTTTTTGAATAGGGTCATTCATGTCTTTTTTGTAACTTCTTGCTATTTTATTGTTAAATAAAATATCAAACATAGTTGTATCTTCTGTGTAACCCATTTTCTTAGCTTCTTCAATTACAGATGGAAGAGCTTTTTTTCTAGGTCCACTTGGTGCTTGTTCACCCCAAAGATCTTTAACTGTAAATCTTTTTGAGAACTCAATCCACTGCCATGTATCTGACATTGCATCACCTACTGGTAATACTTGTTGTCTCCAGTGTTGTGTTCTTCTTTCAGCATTTCCATAAGCTCCCCACTTCTCATAAATCATAGCAGATGGAAGTACAAGGTCAGATACTTTAGCTGAAATACCTGGGTAACCATCAGATGTTACAATGAAGTTATCCATCTCTCTAGCTGCTTTAATCCAGTGAGTTGCAGATGCTGAATCTTGGTAAGGGTTACAAACATTTACCCATGCAAATTTAACTAAACCATCTTCAATATCTCTATGGATTTTCATAATATGTTGTTTACCAACACCATTAAGAGTTCCTGCTGGAATACCCCATTTTTTCTCTGCTATAGCTCTATGTTTAGGGTTTTTAACCATCATATCTGCTGGTAGTCTATGTGTAAATGTACCAACTTCTCTAGCAGTACCACAAGCTGATGGTTGACCTGTTAGTGAGAATGCACCTGAACCTGGAACAGCTTGTTTATTTAGCATAAAGTGAACATTGTAAGAGAGTGTATTTACCCAAGTACCTCTAGTGTGTTGGTTCATACCCATAGTCCAGAAAGATACAACTTTTCTATCTTTTTCTATGTAAAGATCTGCTAGTTGTTGAAGTTTCTTTTTAAATACTTCGATATCTTCATCTGGATCACCTTTTACAATTCTAGCTGTATAGTCAAGTGTATATGGCTCTAAAGATTTTTTATAATCTTCAAAAGAGATATGCCAGTGCTTAAGTGTACCAGCTGTATTCTTCATAGTATCACCCTCTTTATAACCATAAGGCTCTAGTGCAGGTGCTTCTTTAGCAGATATTTTTTTCTCCATCTCTTTATTGATGATTTCCATCTCAAGAGCGTTATATTTACCATCTTTAATTGATTTTTCACCAGCTCTTCTAAGACCATAACCAATATTTACAGGACCAGCTGCAAATACCATGTTTTTATTCACGAAGTCCCAATCAATAATATCTTCTTTACCACCACCTTTTTTGTCTCTCATTACTATTTCACGAGCAACATAGTTCCAAAGTGCTACATCTGTACTTGGTGAGAATAGTATTTCAGTATCGGCAATATCTGATGTTCTATGAGTATATGTTTGAATAGATATAACTTTTACTCTTTCAGGATCTGATAGTTTTCTATCTGTAACTCTTGACCATAAAATTGGGTGCATTTCAGCCATATTTGAACCCCAAGAGATAACTGTATCTGTAAGTTCAATATCATCATAACAACCAGATGGTTCATCAATACCAAATGTTTGATAGAAACCAACAACAGCAGATGCCATACAGTGTCTAGCATTTGGATCAATAGCATTTGATCTGAAACCAGCTTTCATCATTTTTTGAGCTGCATAACCTTCCATTACTGTGTATTGACCAGAAGCAAATACTGCTACACCTTCAGGACCAGAAGCCTTAAGTGCTTTTTTAGCATGTTTTTCCATCTCATCAAATGCTCTTTTCCAAGATACAGGTTTAAAGTTACCTTTTTTATCGAACTCACCTTTATCATTCATTCTTAGTAGAGGTTGTTTAAGTCTATCTGCCCCATACATAATCTTAGCATTAAAGTAACCTTTAATACAGTTCAGACCTCTGTTTACTGGTGCTGCTGGGTCACCTTTTACTGCAACAATTTTACCACCTTTTGTTGCCATCATAATACCACAACCAGTACCACAGAATCTACATGCTGCCTTATCCCATCTCCAATCTTTTTGTGCCTCATTTGCTGACGCTTCAAGATTTGATGGAACAGCAATTCCTACTGCAGATGCTGCAGATGCTGCTGCTGCACTTTTTAGAAACTCTCTTCTATTTAAAGCCATACTACTTCCTCCGTAATTTATTTTGTTACTATAGCAAAGTCCACTAAAGAACTCAAAATGCTCTTTAGGGGACTCTACAAGTGAGTAACTACAAATATATTTTAGCACAATAGTTGATTGAAAAGTTATGATTAATATCAAGAAATGTAATTTTGCTTATAAAAGTATCAAATAGTAAAAGTATAATTAGGAGGTAATTTATCTTAGATAAATTTAAATTAAATTAAATATATAGATAATAAATATGATTTATGTAATTAGGAGTTTAAAACTCCTAATTAATTTATGGCATTTGAGGTTCAACACCAGAGAGTGCTTGCATTACATGTGCATCAGCCATTGAGATATTCCAAGCAGGTTCCCAAACAACTTCAACCTCTACAACTCCAATATCTTCAAGTTTTTCTACAGCCTCTTGTACCCACTGTTTTATCATTTGGTGAAGAGGACACCCTTGTGTAGAGAGTGTCATAATAACATGTATATTACACTCTTCATCTATGATAGCATCATAAATAAGACCCATTTCAACTAAATTAAATCCTACTTCAGGGTCAATAACTGTACTTATTGCCTCAAAGACTTTCTCTTTTGTTATGTTACACATTTTATTCCTTTAAAATACTACTTACCATAAGCCAACATTTTATTCATAGTAGTAACTAAAAATATGGCACCAAAAAATAGAAAACTTCCACCAGCTTTAAATAGTAGATTAGACTCAAAAAGTAAGCCAAGTCCACCTAAAACAATACCGACAGCTGTAAAATTAAACATCATGTTAGCACCATCTTTAGAGTACATCTCATGGAGCATAGGTACTTTCTTTTTACCTACAAGTGGTGCAAATCTCTCAAACCATACTAAAAATGGTACTATTTTATATAGATGACCTATTATCATAAGAGAGACAAAACCAAGTAAAAAGAACCATAAAGTTGTATGTAACATAACATCATCACCTGTCAGTATGCTAACAGCTCCTGTTGCCATAGAGAATAGTAGTGAACCAAAAGCAAATATCATAGATTTAGCCCATACATCCATCTCTTTACGAACTGTAAGTTCAGCAATAATATATATTTGCCATACATAAAAAATAACTCCTATAAAACTTATAAGATAACCAATAGTCATAAGCCACTCTTGACCTAAAAGAGCAGATAAGAAGACAATACCTACTCCTGATATGAGAGTATTGAAAGCTATTCTTATGGGTTTTTCATCAAAGCCATGAGCTAAAGAAAACATAGGGATTAGAGTTAGTGATAGTCCCATAATAGTCAACATAACATAACCACCAAGTACAGCATATACATGTGCTTTTAACATTAGTTCAACATCTATACTTAAATTTCCTGTAAAGCCTAAAGCTATAGAAAAACCTGTTAATATACCTAAAAGTAAGTATCCATTACTCCATGCTACTGTTCTTACTGTTAGTGTTTTTAACTCAGTTTTCTTTAGTGTAGCAATATTTTCAAATGCAAATATTGCCATAGCTATTAAAACAAGAAGACCACCGTAAGAGAGTAGTGCTGTATTAAACCAAAAACCAAGTACAAGTACAGAAGCCCCAACCCCTAATAGAGGAAATATTACATAGTAGACATCTACTACAACATGTCCAACCTCTAATACTACAGGTATTAGCTGTGCCATTGCTCCAAAAATTATCATCATTACAAAACCAAGTAAGAAAAGATGTATCCATCCTGCAATATCCATCTGCTGATATGAAAAACTAGGTTCAAAGAAAAGCAGACTTAGCATTGAGAGTAGATAAAAAATAACACCATATTTAAAAAATGGTGCTATTAACTTAAGTGGTGGTGCAAAATCATTTGATATTTGCTTCATTTTCTATTATCCACAACTATTTTGGCTAAGATCAGCTTTTTGGCTCTCATTTTCTTTATAAGAGAAAATAAGTTTTACACGACCATCTTCAAGCTTCTCTTCATCAATGTTATAGTTTTCACCAATTTTAGCTATTAGCCCACCAGGACTTTTGTGGTTTATCATAACTACTTTTTTATCTGCTGCATCTAGTAGTTTAAGCCCTGCCATAGCATTTACCATAGGATCTGGTGGTCCACATTTTGATGTATCAAACTCTATGTATTGAGTATCCTCTATATTATATGTAAAAAAAGGAACGCTAGCTCCCTCTACTTCAATTTCTGTTTTATTTAAATCAGACATTTATACTCCTATTATTAAATTTCCTAAGTATACTAACTTATACTTAATATTTTATTTACTTATCTTAATTTAATTGTTATAAGTAGAGATAATTATAAAAAGTATCATTTTACTTTGCTTGGGATATAAGAACACCCTCTAAAAGTTTGTCTATATCACCATCTAATATGGCGTCTACATTTGTAAATGCTTGATTACTTCTAGTATCTTTTACTTGTTGATATGGTTGCATTACATAAGAGCGAATTTGATGACCCCATCCTATTTCAGACTTCTCTACACCATCAAGTTTAGCTTGTTTCTTTGCCATCTCATACTCATATAGGCGAGACTTTAACATCTTCATAGCAGCAGCTTTGTTTTTATGTTGACTTCTATCGTTTTGACACTGCACTATAATGTTTGTCTCTAAGTGAGTCAACCTAATAGCAGACTCAGTTTTATTTACATGTTGTCCACCTGCACCACTTGCACGGTAAGTATCTACTCTTATGTCTTTATCTTCTATGGTTATGTCTATGTCATCATCTACCTCTGGTGATACCATAACAGATGAAAAAGAGGTGTGTCTTTTTGCATTTGAATCAAATGGGCTTATGCGTACTAGTCGATGTATACCATTTTCAACTTTCAAGTAACCGTAAGCATTTTCACCTTTTATCATGAATGAAACATCTTTAATACCTGCTTCTTCAGCTGGTTGATGGTCAAGTACTTCAACTTTAAAGCCATGTCTCTCAGACCATCTTAAGTACATACGGTAAAGCATAGAAGCCCAATCTTGTGACTCAGTCCCACCAGCACCAGGGTGTATAGATACTATGGCATTGTTACTATCGTGTTCTCCACTTAGCATCATTTGAACCTCTAGTGCATTTGTTGCTTCTTGAAGGGTTGAAGCATCTTCATATAGTAACTCTAAAGTATCTTCATCTTTTTCAGATTTTGCTAACTCAAAGTACTCCATAGCATCAACTACAGAAGAGTTTGCATTCTCATAAGTCTCTAAAACTCTTTGTGTTCTAGTTTTTTCTTGGGAGATTTTAGCAGCGTTATCAGAGTTAGTCCAAAAGTCAGGATCTTGTTGCATCTGCTCAATTTGTTTAAGTCTATCTTTTAAAATATCTGGTTTTACAATATTGGTAATATTTTCCATTTTTTTAGATAGAGATTTTAATAGTTCTCCATATTCATAAGCATCCATAGTAAAGAAGTTCCTAATTTTTTGATTTTATTTTATCAAAATAATGTAGAGATAGAGTTTAGATGTTCTCTCTATCTAAAAAAGATCTTCTATATTGTCAAAATGCTGTATCTGTTCTGGTTCAGGCTTTGTTGTTGGTAGAGCAGGTTCTTTAAAGACTTTAGGTACATAAGGTTTTTTTATTTTATGTAATATAGGTACTTTTTTTACATTTTTTATAGGAGTGTATATTTCACTTTTTTCATTTTTTTGACTTTTTTGACTTTTAGGTATCTCTATCTCTTCCATAGTTTTAGTACAGTTAATATCTCCATTACTTGTATTTGTTTCACATTTATACATGTCAGAGACTATCTCATCTTGGTTTATATCAATATCTGGAATAAGTTTATTTTGACCAACTAATATATTTACTATATTTTTAAAGGTAGGTACAGCAGATTGAGAAGCAAAGTATTTATATTTTTTCTTTGCTCTTATAACTAAAACACCAATAGTATATCTATTACCTTTTTTATCGTTTGCAAAACCATAAAAACTACTATGGTACTCTCTTACATATTTGCCATTTCTTACTATATGTGCTGTTCCTGTTTTCCCACCTATCTCCAAACCAGGGTATTGGGCTTTTTCTCCAGTACCTCTTTTAACTACTTCTAAAAGAATATTATGCATCTGTTTTGCTGTTTTTTTACTTATGGCTTGTGTATCATTTATATCAGGTTTTACTGTAAAGTGTCTTCCTTGACTATCTTCGAGATAGTTAACTATTCTAGGTGTGACAGTTTTCCCATCATTGTTAAAAGCAGAGTATGCTTTAAGAAGTTGTGCAAAAGTTATCTGCATACCATATCCGTAAGATGTACTAGCTCTATGGAGTTGGTGGTTAAGTTTATAGAGCTTTTTTAGCATTCCTGGTAAGTCACGAGAGAGGTCAATTCCAGATGGCTTTGCTACACCAAATTTTAGTAAACCTTCTCTAAACTCTTCTCCTGTTAGTCTCCAAGATATTTGAGAAGCACCAACATTTGAAGAGTGTACTACTATATCTGTAACACTTAAAGAGTCAAACTTATCATCATCTGAAATCCAATGTCTTTTTCCTATTTTTAACCTACCATTAAAGGTATTAAAGATTGTATTTGGTTTAATTAAGCCTTTATCTAAAGCTATAGAAATAGATAAAGGTTTAAGTACTGAACCAGCCTCATAAGGATACTCTGAAAACTTTGGATTTAGTGCAGGTATATCTTTTTGTTCAATATGTGCAGGATTATACCTCTCACTACTTGCTAATGCTAGTACTTTTCCTGTATTACTTTGCATAACTCCTACTATAATTTCATCGGCATAGAGTTTACTTTTCATAGCATCTAACATAAGTTCAACTCTTCTTTGTATTGCTAGTGAAATATTTAAATGAAGATCTAATCCATCTATTCTCTGTCGCTGAATACTATTTTTATCATGAATCAATCTGGATCTTACATCTCTTTTGCCTCTAAAGTAACCATCTTTTTTTGAAGTTATATGTTTATTGTATTTTTTCTCAAGACCTTTTTTACCGACTCTTCTTAAATATTTATTTTCATACTCTTTACCAACATATCCTAAAACAGGACTTAAAACATCTTTTAATGGGAACTCTCTATCTTCACCATTTTCTACTATGTCTAAACCATATAAAAACTCAATGCCTGAATTATTTTTAATATTTTGAAAAACATTTAATTGTCTTAATTTATATGCTAAATTTTTTAATTGCATGGCATGTTTTGTATTTATTTCTCGTGATATAGCTATATATCCTTTTATATAGTCTCCATTAGAGTTTTTAAGAACTTCTCGAATTTCACTTGTAGGAATATCACTATATATACTAAAAAGTTTAATAAAAACTTCTCTTTTTTGTGGTACTATACTTGCTCCACGAATGGAAGCTGTATATATTTTTTGTGAAGAGCTTAGAGTATATCCATCAGCTGAAATAATGCTACCTCTAAAAGATCTATCGTGTATTGTGGAGTAGTAACTAGGCATATCTCTATGATTTGTAATAGTCTTATACACAGAATATAGAAAGGCAGACATAGCAAGAAAAATAATAAAAAATAGAGCAGATACTTTATGTTTTCTTTGTGAAGTGTTTGCCTTATCTTTATGCTTGTCTATCATATTCTTTATATTCCTATCTAGTTTAAAGTCTAATTTTATCCAATTTATCTATTAAATTTGATAAAATACCAATGTATATTAAGAAAGAGAGTATAGTTATGATTGATAAACCACTTCTAGCAGCAGTAATAACTCTTTTGACAATTTCACTTGTTATGGATTATTCATTATCAATATATTATATAACACTACATCCAGGGTATGGGGAGTATCATTTCTTTATTAGACAAAGTGGTGCTGTATTTGTTGGATTTATATCTATGGTTATTTTAAGTAAATTAAATCCAGATAATAAACTTACTTTTATTGGTTTAACACTTTTTTTTGTATTTGCACTCATTATGGTAGTTATGCAGTTTATGCCAGCCTCTTTAGTAAATGAGATAGGTGGAGCAAAAAGGTGGATATATGTTGGACCAGTATCTGTTGCTCCTGTAGAGTTTTTTAAAGTAGGTTTTGTATTTTTTTTAGCGTGGAGTTTTTCTCGTAAACTTACAGACAAGTCTAAAATGGGTTACTTAGATGAAATTAATATCTTTTTACCATATCTTGTAGTATTTGCTTTTGCTGTCATAGTAATTGCTATTTTTCAAAAAGATTTAGGGCAAGTTTTTGTTTTAGGTGTTACTTTAACTATGATGATATTATTTATAGGTATATCTTTTAGGTTTTTTTTAACACTCCTTTTTGTTGCTTTATCTGCACTAATGGTGTTAGTTATTGTAGCTCCACACCGAATTGAGAGAATTAAAAGTTGGTGGAGTACAGTTCAAAATGATATTTTAGCACTTTTTCCAAATAGTGAATTTGCTCAAAGTCTTCAAGTGAGTGTTACAGAAAAAGAGCCTTTTCAAATAGCAAACTCACTAAATGCCATACACAATGGAGGGCTTTGGGGACAAGGTTTAGGAAATGGTCAATTTAAGTTGGGTTATCTTAGTGAAGTTCATACTGACTTTATATTGGCAGGTATTACAGAAGAGTTGGGTTTTGCAGGGCTTGTCTTTGTAACCTTAACTATGCTTTTTATTGTATTTCGTATCTTTAAAATTGCATCTAAAGTTCAAAGTCCAGTTTACTATCTATTTAGCATAGGTATTGGTTCAATTATTGCATTTTCATTCATCTTAAATGCTTATGGTATATCTGGTATGACTCCAATTAAAGGTATAGCAGTTCCATTTTTAAGTTATGGAGGTTCACACATAGTAGCATCTTGCATAGCAATAGGAATGATACTTATGATTTCAAAAAAGATGCCAAGAGATAAGTATGGTAAAATTCTATAGGAGAGAATCATGAGCATTGTAATGACAGGTGGTGGAACTGGTGGACATTTAGCCATTATTAGAGCAGTTAAAGAACAACTTATAACTAGTAAAGATGAGCTTATATATATAGGTTCAACTAAAGGTCAAGATAGACAGTGGTTTGAAGAAGATAGTGACTTTAAACAGAAGTACTTTTTTGAGACTAGAGGAGTAGTAAACCAAAAAGCTTTAGGCAAAGTAAAGTCTCTTTGGATGATGTTTAAGTCTATGTTAAAAGCTAGAAGAGTTCTTAAAAAACATAATGCTAAAGTAGTTTTTTCAGTAGGTGGTTTCTCTTCAGCAGCTACAGCTATGGCTGCAAAAAGCTTGGGTATTCCTTTGGTTATACATGAACAAAATGCAGCTCTAGGCTCTCTAAACAGACTACTGAAACCATATGCCAATGCCTTTATATCATCTTACTTAGATGAAAGTCCCATAAAAGCTTACCCCATAAAAGAAGTCTTTTTTAAAAATGCAAGAGTTAGGTTTGATGTAAAAACCATCATATTTTTAGGTGGTTCACAAGGGGCAAAAGCTATTAACTCATTAGCACTTGAAATTGCACCTAGATTAAAAGAGAGTAATATTAAAATTATCCATCAAGCAGGAGTAAATAACATAGATGAGGTAAAAAAAGCCTACAGTAACTTAGGCGTAGAAGCAGAAGTATTTGGTTTTACTACAAAGTTGGCAGAGTATATGAATGAAGCAGATTTTGCCATAGCAAGAGCAGGTGCTTCAACACTATGGGAACTATCAGCTACAGGCTTACCTACACTTTTCATCCCATACCCTTATGCTGCTAGTGACCATCAATACTACAATGCAGAGTTTTTAGTAAAAAAAGATTTAGCATGGATTATGAGAGAAAAAGAGATAGATAACAATAAAGTCTTGGAGCTACTAAACCAAAATATAGAAACAAAAAGTAAAGGTCTAATAGACATAGTGGAACAAAATGGAAGTCTAAAAATTGCTAAACTTCTTAAAAATATGGTAGAATAAATAAACTAAAGGAGTTTTAAATGAGAGTAAAAACATTAGGATTAATTGCTATAAGTACACTAGTATTACTTTTAAATGGATGTGGTAGTAGTTGTGATGACTGCTATGACCACCCATCAGATCCAGCAGAGACTTATCTTTTTATGGTAGATGGACATGGTAACTCTGTAGCAAATGTACACTATAGTTGTGAAGATAGTTTTGGAGGATTTGTTGGAGATTTTTGGACAAGATATGATGGAGGATTTTTATTTATCCCTGGTGAAAATTGTACTTTTGATTTTATAGGTTATCACGGTACACCACTAGACCCAATATATATAGAAGATATTGCACAAGTACCTAAAGCAAATATACCTTATACATGCTTTGGTGGAGACTTTGGACGCACATATCCTAGTGGTAGTTTTGAGTATCGTATTGATGATAGTTGTATGTTTGAGTTTTAATAATAAGTAAATAATTTTGTATCATTTTTTCGCGTTAGGGGTGCTTTACCCTTTCGTGTATTAACTCTTTACCTTCAAATAACCACAATTTAGATAAAATATCTCTAATTTAAACTAGGACAATTTTATTATGGATATTAGACAATCTTTTTTAGACTACTTTCAAGACAAAGCTCATACGCTTAACCCATCAGCACCACTAATCCCACTAGATGATGATGGTTCACTTATGTTTGTAAATGCAGGCATGGTTCCTTTTAAAAATATTTTTACTGGTAATGCACCAATTCCTAACCCTCCTAGAGCTACAAGTTCTCAAACTTGCCTAAGAGCTGGTGGTAAACACAATGACCTAGATAATGTAGGTTATACAGCTAGACACCATACACTTTTTGAGATGCTTGGAAACTTCTCTTTTGGAGACTACTTTAAAGAAGAAGCCATAGCTTATGCATGGGAGTTTATAACTTCTAAAGAGTACTTAAATCTACCTATAGAAAAGCTATGGGTTACTATTCACGATAGTGATGATGAAGCTTTTGAGTTGTGGCAAAAACACATAAGTAAAGAGAGAATAATGCGTTTTGGTGATGCAGATAACTTCTGGTCTATGGGAGATACAGGAGCTTGTGGACCATGCTCAGAGATATTTTACGATCAAGGTGAAGAGAATTTTAATACTCCTGAAGATGTAATGGGTGGAGAGGGAGATAGATTTTTAGAGATATGGAACTTAGTCTTTATGCAGTACGATAAAGATGCAGAGGGTAACCTAAACCCACTACCAAAACCAAGCATAGACACGGGCATGGGGCTAGAGAGAGTAGTAGCCATTAAAGAAGGTGTTTTAAACAATTACCATTCGACTCTCTTTATGCCATATATTGACAAAATTTCAGAGCTAGTAGGTGTTAAGTATGACTACAACGCAAGTAATTCAGCCTCATACCGTGTTATAGCAGACCATTTGCGTTCTGTATCTTTTCTTTTAGCTCAAGGTATAAACTTTGACAAAGAGGGTAGGGGTTATGTTTTACGCCGTATTATGAGAAGAGCTATTAGACATGGTTACCTCTTAGGACTAAGAAAACCTTTTATGAATACTTTAGTAGATACACTAGTAGATACTATGGGAGAGCAGTACCACTACTTAGTAGAGAAAAAAGAGTCTATTAAAACATCCATGAAGCTTGAAGAGGAGCGTTTTTTTGAGACTATAGAAGCTGGTATAAAACTCTTTACTAAAGAGCTAGAGCATACTAAAGAGAAGTTCAATGGTGAGGTTGCATTTAAACTTTATGACACTTATGGTTTTCCTCTTGATTTAACTGAAGATATGTTAAGAGAAAAAAATATAGATTTAGATAAAAAAGCATTTGATGATGCTATGCAAAAACAGATAGATCAATCTAAAGCAGCGTGGAAAGGTACAGGAGAAGCAGCAGCAACTGGTGACTTTAAAGTACTAAAAGAGAGTTTTGGAGTAAATGAGTTTGTAGGTTACACTCAAAAAGAGGTCTCTACAAAAGTATTGGCTCTTTTAGATGAAGAGTTTAAAGAAGTAGACTCTGTAGATGGTGTAGGTTGGGTAATGCTAGAGCAGACTCCTTTTTATGCAGAGTCAGGTGGACAAGTTGGTGATGTTGGTGTAGTAGCAGATGCTAAGGTAGTTGATACGCAGAAGTTTTTAGATATGAATCTATCTAAGTTTGAGGGTAAGTTATCTGTAGGTAGTAGTGTTGAAGCAACTGTAGGTAAAAACAGAGAAGAGATAGAGAAACACCACTCAGCTACACACTTACTTCATGCAGCACTATTTGAAATTTTGGGTGAGCATGTTGCACAAGCAGGTTCACTAAATGATGATAAACGATTGCGTTTTGACTTTTCACACCCTAAAAGTATGAGTAGTGAAGAGTTAGCAAAAGTTGAGGCATGGGTTAATGAGAAGATTTCACAAGCTATAACTACAGAGACTAAAGAGATGAGCATAGATGAAGCTAGAGAGTCTGGTGCAAAAGCTCAATTTGGTGAAAAGTATGGTGATAAAGTTAGAGTAGTTAAGATGCAAGATGCTTCTACTGAGTTGTGTGGTGGTAACCATGTAGCAAATACAGCACAAATAGGTCTCTTTATGATAACTAAAGAGTCAGGCGTAAGTGCAGGTGTTAGACGAATAGAGGCTATTTGTGGAAATGCAGCCATAGAAGCAGTAAAAGCTTTAAGAGAGGAACTCTCATCTGTAAAAACAGAGCTTAAAAACCAAAACCCAATGGCTGGTATAGCTAAATTAAAAGATGACATTAAGTCTCTAAAAACAGAGTTAAAAACAGCTCTTAGTTCAACAAAAAAAGAGTTAAGTGCTAAAGAGTTAAATGGTATTAACACTATTGTAGAAGAGGTTGAGTCTGGAGATATTAAAGAGCTTATAGATGAAGCTAAAAATAAATACCCAAATATAGCCATAATGCTATTTCAGAAAAAAGGTGAAAAGGTACTTTTAGCTTGTGGTTCAAAAGATACTAACATAAAAGCAGGAAACTGGATAAAAGAGATAGCTCCTATTTTAGGTGGAGGTGGTGGAGGTCGTCCAGACTTTGCACAAGCAGGTGGTAAGGATGCTTCTAAAATAGAAGAAGCAAAAGCAAAAGCATTAGAGTACTTGGAAAATAATCTTTAATGATTTGTCTCTGTTCTTCCTCTCCTAGTAGAGCATTACTCTTAAATAAATTTGGTGTAGAGTTTACTCAAAAGTCAACAAACTATGATGAAGAGCAGATAACAACCACCATAGCTAAAGACTTTGTATATATAGCAAGTAGAGGTAAACTAAACTCAGCCATAGAAGAGTTTGGCTTAGATATGCCTCTTCTTTGTGCCGATACAGTTATAGCTACACAAGATGGTAGCATACTAAGAAAAGCTAAAGATGTAGATGATGCTAGAGAGATATTAACTACTCAAAGTGGCTCTACCATAAGCATAATCTCATCACTTCACTTTAAAACAAAAAATCTACTATTTACAGACATATCATCAACACGCTATAGATTTGCAGATTTTGATAAAGATGATTTAGAAGATTACTTAAAGAGTGATCTCTGGAGAGGTAAAGCTGGTGGGTGTATGGTTGAGGGATTTTGTAAAAAGTACATAGTGTCTGTAGATGGTTTTGAGAGTACTGCTATGGGTTTACAAGTTGAAAAATTACTACCTTGGTTAAAAGGAGTAAGTTAAATGTATGAAGATGAGTTAAAAGCATTAAAAAAAGTAGGAAGATTTAGAGAGAGAAAAATCTATGATGATAGATTGGATGACTTAGCTTCAAATGACTATTTGGGTCTATCTATAAATAAAAAACAGTTTAAAAAAGCAGTAAAACTAGTAGATGAATATGCAACTATTAGTTCAAAAGCTAGTATGTTAGTAAATGGTTACCATCCAATTCATCGTATATTTGAACAAGAGATGGCTAAGTTAAATGGTTTTGAAGAGGGGTTAGTTGTAGGGTCTGGTTTTCTTGCAAATCTCTCTCTTATAGAAGCACTTGTAAGAAAGAGTGATATACTCTTTATGGATGAAGAGTACCATGCTTCAGGTGTAATGGCTTCAGGATTACTAGGAAATAGAGTAGTAACCTTTAAACATAATGATGTAGATGATTTAAGACAAAAGCTAGAACTTCATTCAGCTAAAAGACAAATAGTAGCTGTTGAGGGTGTCTACTCTATGAGTGGAGATCTATGTAGTAGAGATATTTTTGATTTAGTTGAGCAAAAAGAGGCTCTGCTTATAGTAGATGAGGCACACTCTGCTGGTGTTATAGGTAAGAGGCTTTTAGGTATATTTGAATACTACAATATTAGTATTAATGAGAGACATATAAAAATGGGGACTCTAGGTAAAGCTTATGGCTCTTATGGAGCATATATTTTAGCTTCAAAAGTTGTTATTTCTTTTTTAGAAAATAGAGCAAAACCCATCATTTACTCAACAGCTCCATCTGTTTTTGATACAGCTTTAGCACTCGTAAATATAGAGTACATACAGAAAAAAGCAAAAAAATTTAGAAAAGCTATAGAGAAAAGACAAGAGATAGTACAGAGTGTTATGGGTGCAGAGTGCAAGAGTCTTATTTTACCCATTGAAGTTAAGAGTAATGACTTTGCAATGTTTATGCAGAAGGGTTTAATGGAGCAGGGTTATCTTGTAGGGGCTATACGACAACCTACTGTAACGAAGCCAATATTGAGAGTTATTTTAAACTTAGAGGTATCATCTATAAAACTTCGTCATGTTTTAGTACTCATCAAGCATAACACGCTATAATTTAATCTATTGATAAAAAAAGGTATATATTTTGTTTAATGCACTAATAAAAGGTTCTATTATATTAACCATACTATTTGCTGTAGCACTTAGTGCAGCATTTATATATGCTTATGAAGAGGTATCTCTTGATGCAGATAGATTAATTAACTATAAACCAGAGACATCTTCTGTAATTTTAGATAGAAATGGTAAAAAATTAGCCTATGTATTTAAGAAGCAACATAGGCTATATGCAAATTATGATGAGATTCCAGGTAAGTTAGTTGAAGGTCTAATTGCTATGGAAGATACACAGTTTTTTGAACACAAAGGTATAAACCCAGATGCCATTATAAGAGCAGGTATAAAAGATATAAAGGCAGGAGCTTTTGTTGAGGGTGGAAGTACACTAACACAACAACTCATTAAAAATAAGATACTATCAAATGAGAAAAAACTTGCAAGAAAGATTAAAGAGGCAATATTAGCACTTAAAATAGAAAATGTTCTCTCTAAAGAGGATATAATAGAACGCTATCTTAATGAAATATCGTATGGTAATAACTACTTTGGTGTAAAAACTGCTGCAAATGGATATTTTCATAAAGAGTTAAATGAGTTAAGTTTAAAAGAGTCTGCTATTTTAGTTGGGCTACCAAATGCACCAACTTATTACAATCCACTTAAGCACTATAAAAGAGCTTTAAATAGAGCAAATAGTGTACTCTATAGAATGAAAAGTTTAGGTTGGTTAACAGATAATGCTTACTTAAAAGCAGTAAAAGAGTCTCCAAAAATATATAAAACATCTTTAACTCAAAATATAGCACCTTATATAGTAGATGAGGTTTTAAGACGATTTAATGGTAAGTTGGGTGATGTTCGTACAGGTGGATACAAAATCTACACTACAGTAGATATGAAACAACAAAAAATAGCAAGAGATGCAGTTGCCTATGCCTATAAAAAAGCTTTAAAAAGATACAGAGAAAATGCAAAGACATCTACACTAAATGCTGCTTTTGTGTCAGTTGAGAGTTCTACAGGTGATGTTTTAGCTATGGTTGGTGGTGTTAACTATAAGAAGTCAGCGTTCAATAGAGTAACACAGTCAGAGAGACAACCAGGTTCTGCTTTTAAACCGTTCATATATCAAACTGCACTAGACATGGGTTACAATCCTGCTAGTCCATTAACTGATTTAGCTCGTACATTTCACTACTACTCAGGTGGTAAACCAAAAGTTTGGGCTCCTAAGAATTATGAGAGAAATTTTAAAGGTTTTATGTCATTACGAGAGGCACTTGTACATTCACGAAACCTAGCAACCATAAATTTAGTGTCCGATATTGGGGTAAGTACAGTAAGAAAAAGATTAGCTTTTTTAGATGTTCCACATATTCCTAGAGACATGTCTATAGCTCTTGGTAACTTAGGGTTAAGTCCTATGAAGATGGCACAAATTTTTTCTGTATTTGCAAATAAAGGACATATGATAGAGCCTAGAATTGTCTCTAAAATTATATCAAGAGATGGAGCAGTTATCTACTCTACAAAGCAAAAAGAGATAGAGGGCTTTACAACTCCAGAACAAGCTTATTTAATGACTGACATATTAAAAGATGTTATAAAAAGAGGTACTGGAAGAAACGCTAAAGTCTCAGGCATAGAATTAGCAGGTAAAACAGGAACTACAAATAAAAATGTAGATGCATGGTTTTGTGGCTACTCTCCAACCATTGAAACCATAGTATGGTTTGGAAGAGATAACAATAAACCCATAGGAAAGGGAGGAACAGGAGGTGGAACAGCTGCCCCTGCTTTTGCATATTACTATAAAGAGTTACTAAAACTCTATAGTGGTACTAAGAAAACATTTGACATTCCACAAGGTATTTTTAGAGGTAAATATAAAGGTAAAACAGAACTCTATACAAATCACTCACCTTTCCCATTAACAAATAGTCAGGTAAATAGTCTAAATGAAGATACTAAACATAACAATGGGGACGATAGCTATATAGTAGATGATAGTTACTCCATAGACAATGGTGAGAGTATAAATACAATAAATGAAATGGATATGGCTGAGAGTGTAAATATAGATGAAGAGTTAGAGGTAGATTTTACACAAAGTGGTGATGAAGATAACAATGATGCTCTACATCCAGCAAAAATAACCCCTGCTAGACCAGTATCTAACGATAGTGGGACAATGTTTTAAAATAGCTCATCTATATATATGACATCTACAAAGTCTAATATGTTTTTAGATGAAGCTAAGGCTTTCATAGTCTCATAGTGTGGGTGACCTATTGCTATGGCATAACCACGCTTTTGAGCTATACTAACAGCTTTTTTTAACTGTAGTTTAATATATTCAATCTCTCTTTTATTATCTAAAAAAACATCTCTTGCTACATACTTATCTTTATGCTCTTTAGCTATTTGTTTTACTTTAGTATGCTTAGATGTTTTGGAGTCAACAAATTTAAACTTATACTTTTTCATGTATGCATAAGCACTACTCATAGAGTCATAGTTAGATGTAAATACAGAGCCTGTATGGTTGTTTATGTATTTAGCATTAGGAAAGAGTACTCTAAGTTCTGCTATTCTATTTTTTATGCTTACATCTGAATAGTTTATTTTTAGAGTTTTATATTGGCTATTTAACTGTTTACTCTTAGACTCCATAGGTAGATGGATCATAAAGTGTTTTAAATTACTAGCTAGTTTATGGCTATTTGGTGCAAGTTTATATGGTGGGAAGATAGATGGAGTTATATGAAGACCTAATGCCTCTATATTTGCTAGTTGTGATTTAGTATGTATATCGTCTATAATGATGACAAGTTTAGGCTTATTACACTGTTTAGCAACAGAGTGTACTTTGTTAGTTTTTACTTTAAGCTCTTTTACTAATATTTTTTTTTCTGTAGATTGGTTTAAATCTTTAGAGTTTTTCCCACCCAAATAGTAACCATAAGTAAAAGCAGAAACAAGGAAAAATAGACAAAATAGAGTTGATATTTTTTGTTTTAACGAGAATAACTTTTTTCTTTTTTTTATCTGTTTTTTTCTTTTAATAGTTTTTGTAGTTAGTGATTTTTTTTGTTTAGAGGGAGTTGGCATATAGTTACCTACTTCAACCTAACATAACCAAATGGCTATGTTAAAGTGTGAAGTGATGGAAAGTAGTTAAGACTAGTTAGTATCTTGATCTACTATTTTGTTTGCAGAGATCCAAGGCATCATCTCTCTAAGCTTGTTACCTGTTTTAGTAATAAGAAGCTCTTGATCGTTGTTACGCTCAGCGTTCATTCTTGGGTATCCTGCTTGACCTTCTAAGATGAAGTCTTTTGCAAATCTACCATCTTGAATCTCTGTTAAGATGTCTTTCATAGCTTGTTTAGATTCAGCATTGATTACTCTTTTACCTGAAACATAGTCACCATACTCAGCTGTATTTGAAATAGAGTATCTCATGTCAGCAATTCCACCCTCAAACATAAGGTCAACAATTAGTTTAAGTTCATGTAAACACTCAAAGTATGCAAGTTCAGGAGCATAACCAGCTTCTGTTAGTGTTTCAAAACCAGCTTGAACTAGTGCAGATGCACCACCACAAAGTACTGCTTGTTCACCAAATAGGTCAGTCTCTGTCTCATCTTTAAATGTAGTCTCAATAATAGCTGTTCTACCACCACCAATAGCAGATGCGTAAGATAGAGCTAACTCTTTAGTAGTACCACTTGGGTTTGCACCAACAGCGATTAGGTCTGGAATACCACCACCTCTTACAAACTCAGAACGAACTGTATGCCCTGGAGCTTTTGGAGCAATCATAGTAACATTGATGTCAGCAGCAGGTTTAATACGACCGTAGTGGATGTTGAAACCATGACCAAATGCAATAGTAGCACCAGATTTAAGATTTGGAGCAATCTCATTTTCATAAATCTCAGCTTGATTTTCATCTGGAAGTAAAATCATAACTACATCAGCTTTTGCAGAAGCTTCTGCAACTGTAAGTACTTCAAAGTTTTTAGCTGCTGCTTTGTCCCAAGATGAACCACCTTTTCTAAGACCAATAACAACCTCTACCCCAGAGTCTCTAAGGTTTTCAGCATGTGCGTGACCTTGTGAACCAAAACCTATCATAGCTACTGTTTTTGATTTGATTATGTTAATATCACAATCTTTGTCATAATATACATTTAATGTTGACATATTTATCCTTGATAATATAAAAATTTTCGCGATTATAACAAGTTTTTACTTATTATTAGATAGTTGTAATTATAGAAGTATTATAGTTCTTAGCTAATAAAAGCGTAGGGGCTAGATTAGCTCTTAAAAAAGTTACAAATATCAATAATTTAAATTTATGGGTTAAACTCATTATTTTTGTAAGAAATTTAAAATATGGCAATTTGTAATATTAATAAGATTTCTAAATTATTTTAGATAAAATTCCACTAATACAAGGAGAAATTTATGACTAGACCATTTTTTGATTTTAATGAGATTAAAAATACTAAAGCAGAGTATAAAGTAATAGATTTATTTGCTGGGGTTGGTGGTATTAGATTAGGCTTTGAACAAGCATTCAAAAATAAAGTTAGTTTTGTTTTCTCATCAGAGTTAGATAAATATGCACAAAAAACTTACAATGCAAATCATAATGAAGTTCCACATGGGGATATTACAAAAATAGAAGCAGATGAAATTCCAAAACATGATATTATTTTAGCTGGATTTCCTTGTCAAGCTTTTAGTCAAGCAGGACTTAAAAAAGGCTTTGAAGATACTAGAGGAACACTATTTTTTGATGTTGCTAGAATTGCTAAACATCATAAACCTAAAGTTATATTTTTAGAAAATGTTAAAGGATTTAAAAATCATGATAAAGGTAATACTTTTAAAGTAGTAAAAGAAACTTTAGAAGATTTAGGATATAAAGTTTATGCAGAGGTTTTAAATGCTAAACATTTTGGAGTACCTCAAAATAGAGAACGGATTTATATTATAGGATTTTTAGACCATAGTGTAAATTTTTCATTTCCTGAAAAACATGAAACTACTCCAAAATTAGGTGATATATTAGATTCTGATATTGATGAAAAGTATACAATATCTGATAAGCTTTGGGCTGGACATAAAAGAAGAAAAAAAGAGCATAAAGCAAAAGGAAATGGTTTTGGATATTCAATATTTAATGAAAATTCAGAATATACGAGTACATTAAGTGCAAGATATTATAAAGATGGTTCAGAAGTTTTAATAGAACAAAAAGGTAAAAATCCTCGTAAGTTAACTCCAAGAGAAGCTGGAAGACTACAAGGTTTTCCTGAAGATTTTGAAATTGTTGTGAGTGATACACAAGCTTATAAACAATTTGGTAACAGTGTTGCTGTTCCAGTAATATCAGAGTTAGCAAAAAGTATTTTACAGGAATTGGAAAAATGAAAATAGAAAAAATAGAAATAGCTAAGAGAAAATTTGAGATAAATTTAAAGTTTTATTTTTTCTTAAAATATTTAGTAAAAACTAAATTAACAGATAATCAATCGAATGAAATTTTAAAAATTTGTATATTAAATTCAAAAATAGATATAGACAGAATTATCATAAAAATGACAGATTATATTGATAATACAATTAAAGCTAATTCACCAAAACAAAAATTAATTTTTGAAGTTATAAATGAGATAAATTCTAGTATTGATTTAAAATTATTTATTTTTAGTTTAAAACTTTATATGATAAAAGACTTATTATTACAAGAAGCAAAATTAAAAGATTTATTAGATATTTCAAAATTGGAAAAGTTAGACCCATTATCATTAGAGTATGATAAAATAACTATCTATAGTCCGTACTCAACAAGAGTCAATGGTGCTTTGTTATCATTAATATTTTTTGATAAATTAGATAATAAAGAAACTAACTTTATATCAAAAGATGCTGAAGATTTTATTGAAAGCTTATCTTCATTGGCTATTGAATTGAAAAATAATGGTGTTGAAGCAAATCAAATTTTTATGTTAATGTTTAGTGAAAGTATAAATCAATCAATAATTAGTGATAGTGGTTCAAATTATGAAGATAGAATTTTATCAGTTTTAACATCAATTGGAATAGATGAAAGTAAAATTGAAAAAACTCATGATAAAGATGATAGTTCTACTGAGTTTGATTTTTTCTTTGAATTAAAAAATAAAACTTATGGAATAGGTGCAAAAAGAACATTAAGAGAAAGATATAAACAATTTATTAAAACTGCTCAAATGACAAAAATTGATGTTATGATTGAAATAACTTTAGGAATGGATTTAACAGAAGAAAAAGTAAAAGCTATTAGAAATCATAATGTATTTTTATTTGTATCAGATGAAATATATAGTGCTTATCAATATTTGCAAGATATTGATGGGGTTTATCCATCAACTGAGTTAAAAATAGAAGTACTTGAGAAGTTGAATACATAAAATGTATTAATATAGTTATTAAAGGTTTAATAATTATAAGAAGATATAAACTCTATTGCTTGTTGAAAATAAATTTAAAAGTTATTATTAATACAATATAAACTACAATACTGTTTTTATTAAAAACATAAGAAGGGATTATTATGATATATGCGGCACCGTTTAAAATGAATAAACAAGATAGTGCAATTACAAAGGTTTTAGGAAAGGCTAAATACTTTGGAATCTATGATGACAGTACAAACAAGTTAGAGGTTATTGAAAATAAAGAGACAGGTGGTCCAGCAATTTTCATGCAACTATTAGAGAAAAATGTTGATGTTATCTTAACACCACATGCAGGTCCAGGAGCAGTAAAAAAGTCAGAACAAACTGGTATAAAACTCTACTATTGTGGAGACGAGAGAAAGTTACTACTTGAAGCAGTTAAAGACTTTCAAGAGGGACTATCTCCAGAGATAACAGTACAGAACTTTCAGCAGTATCACTAAGTTCTATACTCTGCGTTAATTTTAACATACTCATAGCTTAAATCACAACCATAAGAGGT